>JACCDG011032547.1_pt1 | contig 122926 bp, 135 predicted proteins | sample 7442471 | NCBI WGS metagenome assembly JACCDG01 (sample SAMN15323444, study PRJNA562643) | freshwater metagenome | isolation source: river surface water | place: USA:Blue River Watershed | collected 2017-08-17
CAGTGTCAGTGCGCTCTTTAAGAATGCCGCCCTTGAATACTTCCTCGGCTGACATTACTTTCTTACGCAGATCCTTGCGTTTTTCATATTTGACATAAAGCTCTTCAAATAGGGCAGTATCTCTATAGAAAGCTTCATAAAGATCCGGGACCTCGTTAGGGTCAAAAAACGTGATGTTTTCCCTGTTTCTAAATCTACGCCAGAAAAAAGCAGAAAGCACCACCCCGTAGTCCATGTGTCGAACTCGGGTCTCGTCCGTGCCTTGATTATTTTTGAGGACGATAAGGTCATCAAATTGATGATGCCAGATGGGATAAAAAACAGTTGCACTTGCATTACGAATTCCGCCTTGACTGCATGAACGCAAATCACCAAACCACTTCTTTAGAAATGGGATCATGCCAGTATGCATGATTTCGCCGCCACGAATAGGACTGCCCAATGGACGTAGACGACCAATCTCTAAACCAATACCAGCACGTTTGCTAGCATACTTGGCCATCATCTCCCCCGAAGCAAAAATGGAATCAAGATCATCATCACTGCGAATAAGAACGCAGGAACTAAACTGTTTTGTGGGAGTACCAAGGCCAGCAAGAACGGGAGTAGCAAGAGTAAAGAGGCCATCAGACGCCGCATTGTAATACTCCTTGATATAACGCATACGAGCACTATTGGGCTCTTCTTTGTGGAACACAGTTGCAGCCGCAATCATATAACGGATCTGTGGTGTTTCGTAAATTTCCTTTGTGGCACGATTACGAACTAGATACTTTTCAATTAGCTGTTCGATAGCGGCATAGCTGTAATGTTCGTCCTTGCTGTGATCCAGCATGTCGTTCATTCGGTTCCAATCATCTTCGCTATACCATTCAAGTAATTCAGGAGTATAAAGACCTACACCAATATTCTTCTTAACAATGTCCAACAGATGCGGCACTTCATAGCTGCCGTAAACATCTTTACGCAACATGCTGAGTCGTTGCTTGCCTGCTACGTATTGATAGTTTACGTTGCCAAGGTCTGGGTTAGCTTCTACGTCAATCAAATCCACGCAGGCACGTAGTGTAATTTCATCAATCTCTTTTGTAGTGATGCCATCGTAGAAGTGAGGTTGTGCTTTGATTTCAATCATTGATTGACTAACGTCTGCAATACCACTGCAAACTTTGGCCACTTGCATTTGCCATTTTTCGATTGTGAGGGGTTCTTTTTTGCCGGTTCTTTTAATTACTTGAATTGTGTTCATTGATACTTTCTCTTTATTGTAATTCTGTAAGTCCTAAATCCTCGACGGTGAGGACTTTAACTAACTTAAGGTTTTTGTCAACTTGTGCTTTATTTACGACTTCATCATGAACCAAATTAAGAACATATTTTCCTTTGGCAATCCAAACTAAATTATACTGTTCCTTGGTCGAAGGTTCATTATATATTCTTATTTCCATTTCTGGGCAATGATCACTTAGATATAAAGTATACACTATACCTAACGCTTTTGCAAGATCACAATAGTAGTTCTCGTAAACCAATTCCCATGGACCTGGCCATTCTTTGATACGATCTGTTGTTAGATAGTGTGCGACATATGGAGCATAACTCCAAAGGTGTTGCGTGTCTTTAAGTGCTTCTTCGAAAGATTTTTGACTGATGGATTTACGAAAATCCTGCCAACAGCGAAGTCTCTCGCTGGGTAATAGATTCCACATCGTTTTTTGATATTATAAAATTTAGAAAGAAAGAGTGCTAACGGTATATTGGATATTGGCGTTAAAACCTTTGCTGTCTGTAGTCACTGTTAATTGTGAATACGAGCCAGGGCCTGTGCCCACAGGGGTGTAGCCAAACGTTACGCCAATGGTATCAATTCCGGGAGGTGAAGTATCTGTATATTCTTCGTCATACATCACAGCATTGGTACTAGTATTGCGAGCCATTTTGAGCCAACCTACTCTACTGTGTGTATCTCTTACAATCGAATACTGAATGTAAATAGCAGGCTTGTTATAATCTGCAATACCATAATTCAAATTGGCAGTTGCATTGTCGGCTAAACTTTGAGTGTAGACTGTATAGTTAGGTAAGTTGCTGAACTCAGTTAAAATTTCTGTGTTGCCAACTTCTGGTGCACCTTCGGCTAATGTGCCGTTACCAATGTATAACTTACGTGTGTCAACGCTCCAACCTAGTTCGGCTGTAGCTAACTGAGGTAAATCAGTTTGAACACCATGTCTATGTTTAATTTGACTAATCTGAACAATTGCCATTTTATCTATTCCCTATACACTATTTAGTTTGATAGATAATATAGCTCCACACGCTTGAGCCACTCGTTTGTGTAATGTTCAAACTCGCTAGCAGTTACTTCAAATTCTTGATATTCGTTGTCGGCACTGCACATTAAAATAACCCCGTCTGTAATACTAGTTCCGTGGGTATTATTGTGTGCCAGTGCATAGGCCGCCAACTGCATAAAATAGTCGTCGATCCACTCCCTTTTCTTGGGTTTATTAGTCTGTTTGAAGTCTAAAATGGCTGGTTTGCCCTTCCAAACGCCAATACAGTCAGTGGTGCCCGCATAGAGGCCACTATAGTAAATAGGCACTTCTACGCCCCAAAATTCAGTAACGTTCTTAGCCAGCCCTTCGAACACAATGATATTGGCCATTGCGTGGCTTTGCAAGCTATAAGGGTTAGTCCCAGGCTGTCCCATGTTACCTTCTTTAACGTAAGTCTCTAGCCACTTGTGCATTCTGGTGCCTCGACTGGCAGCTTCAGTTGTGATTTGCTGTGCTTGCTGTTCGCCTACTCGACGCTTCCAATTGGCCAAGGCCAAACGCTTTTCCTCTGGTTTGGTTTTATCTAGGATTGTAGTAACACTGGGCACCTTAGATCCATCTGGCAAGCAGTAGTGACGTTTGCCATCTACGCTTTCCCTAGACAGTGGTGCGTAATTAAATTTGTTGATTAGCAATTTTATATCTTCCTATTTCTTTATCAAATGTAACTGCACCTTTTTTGTATAACTCAAATATAATACTTTCAGATGATGCGTGAAGTTTATTATGTTCAGCAACTGTAGTTAAAAACAAATTGTCTAAGCTATTGTTTAGTTTATTACCATCGATATGATGAACTATCTCGCCTTTTTTAAGTGCCCTATTTAAATGTATTTCCATTATGTATTGATGTTCCCTAATATGTGTGTATCCCCCTTTACGAAATGGATAGTTTTTTCCTATATAAATTTGCCTATATCCATCTTTGTCGATTACAATTTCTCCAATTTTTGGTTCAAAAATATTTTTAACTTTTGATTCGTATCCTGCCAGACTAGCCAATTTATTGACACCTAAATCCTTTATGCATTCTTTACAGTAAGACTTTACATCAGTGCTATATTTTCCATTTCTGCATTTTGTAAATTCTATTCCACAATGATCACAATTCCAGTGTGTTAAGGTTTTAGTTCTTTCATATTCGACTAGTTTACCATATTTGCTTTTCTTAGTGTAAGAATTTTTCTCTATAGATTCTTTTATAAACATTTTTTGCCCTTTCATTTTATTTGTCCAAATGAAAGAAATTTTTAGGTTTTATTATTCGTATGGATTTTAAATTCGGAAGCTACTTCCACAACCGCAACGATCTCTTTCGTTTGGATTGCGAAATTCGAAACCTTCATTTAGTCCGTTTCGAACGTAGTCGATTTCAACACCCTGCAAGTATGGGCAGCTTTTGGCATCCACAAATATCTTGCAACCTTGGCATTCGAAACATTGATCGCCTGCTGCGAGTTCATCCACATATTCTAACACATAAGCTAGTCCACTGCAACCAGTAGTTTTAACACCAACACGAAGCCCTAAGCCTCGGCCGCGTTTATCCAACTGTTGCTGTATCTTTTTAGCTGCTGTGTTTGTTACGGTAATCATTTACTGCCGCCTTAATTGCATCTTCAGCAAGAATTGAACAGTGTATTTTAACCGGAGGGAGGGCGAGTTCTTCTGCAATCTCACTATTCTTAATGCTTGCTGCTTCGTCAAGAGTTTTGCCTTTGACCCATTCTGTGACAAGAGAACTGCTCGCGATTGCTGACCCGCATCCATACGTCTTAAAACGGGCGTCCTCAATAATACCGGTTTCATTGTTTACCTTAATTTGTAATTTCATAACGTCGCCGCAAGCTGGTGCGCCCACCATACCTGTGCCAACGTTATCATCGTTTTTGTCGAACGTGCCGACATTTCGTGGATTCTCATAGTGATCCACGACCCTATCCGAATAGGCCATAAAGATCTCCTTAATGTATTTTAACGTATTTAATTACTTTTGTCTACGCTTCATGGCAGCTTTGGCCATATTAGATACAGTCTGTTCTGGATTGGTTGCACCAGTAGCCTGATCCTGCGTATTGACTACACGATCTGTAGCTGTGTCAGTTACAAATGTGATCCCTTCTGGGGTAATATTTTTGATGATATTTTTGATTGCTTCTTCGTCCTCGTTGGCTGTAATCAAATCATTGTAATTAAAGCCAGGGAGTCCGGTATTCTTAATAAACTGTAGAACCACGTTCACAGGAACAGTTGGTTCTAAGTTCTGATCTATGATTCTATTTTGAATCAAGTTTAGAGCAGTAATCACATTGTTATCAATGCTTTTCTGCTCTTCACTTTCTTCGCGAATAATTTCACTGAAACGCATATTAACGGCGTTCTCTTCCTACAGGCTCTTCGCCACCGGCTGCTGCATCTGCTGCTGCAAACTCGTCTGTATCAAAGTCACTGCCCTCTGGTGGGGGAGGAACTTCACCTACCTCAGGACCTACGCCCATCATGGGTTCGGCCATCTGCTCACCTGCTAGCACCCGGGCACCATTGTCTAGTGCATCACGGGCGCTGTTTAATGCATCCATAAGACCTTGTAGTGCGCTGGTTACTGTGTTCTTATAAGAATCAGCTTGAGCTGTTCCCACTTGATCACGGATAGTGTCTAGTAATGGAGGTAGCTCTTCGTTAAGCATTTTGCTAGCATCAGTAATCATGTCCTGAACGCTATCAACCATGTCCTTAGCTGCTAGAACTGCTTCTGCTGTTTCTAGTTCGCCTTCCATTAGCGGATTGTTTTGAGCTAACCATGTGTTTAGGCCTTCACGAACCATAAGCATTTCCATATACTTAGGATTCTTTTCAGCTGTGTGAGCACCGTAGCTTTTGCGGATTGCATTTAAGTTTTCGCTTAATGCATAGCTTAGACGCTGTGCTTTTGCATAAGTTAGTTTGTCGTAATCAATTGCAAACCCAAAGCGACTTTCCATAACTTTGTTCAAACGTTTGGTGGTCTTGGGTGTTAACTCTTTTAAATTCATAATCTCTTTCCCAGATTTTATATGTTATTTATCAGTTATCCATTTCTTGGACTAGTTTGGTCACCAAGAATCTGGGACCAAACTTTCATATATTTAACGTTTAATAACTTTTTTTCTAATTGTTCTTTGGCAGCGGCATATTGTGCTTTAGCTTCGAAATATCTTGTTTGCCATAGCTGTAGTTTAAATGGATCTATCTTTTTCTTTTGCAGTAGTTTCTTAGAATAGAACTCTAGTTCGTCGTTGTATTTGGCTACGCATCTATCCTTGTCCAATATGTCGTCTGCTGTTTTGTATTTGTGTAGTTTCGTCAGGACTGTGTAAAATACCGCCGCTTGCTTGCTATAAAATGTGTGGACTAGTTTACGGTCTTGTGTTACTTGGAATTTGTGTTGTGCTAGATGCTTGATGTAAAAATTTCCCAAGACCCATGTGTTATCGTTTAATGGTAATAGAACTGGAATATCTAGTGCGTGTCTTACATAATTAAATTCGTGTTTTGCCCACTGGTCTAACTTAACCAGCATTAGGTCTACAATTGCTTTACCTGCTTGTTTTTTTGTAAGTGACTCGGCCGTTTTCATTTTTTCTTGTTAATAGATTTTTGTTTACTAGTTGATTAGCCATTAGTTGCTGTCGATCGTCCATATCACTTTTCGCCATGACAGGCGTGTCTTCGTCAAACTGTAAAAGCATATCTGCTTCTTCGTTTGTGATGGCAATACTTGGTCCGTTAGTAACTTCAATAATTTTCATTTTGATGCCAAATGAATCAATAAGCTGATAATGGCTGTAAACATAACACCCACTATCGTTGTGCCTACTGTGATAATTTGTTTGTTAATTCCACCTGTCTTATTTGTGATAGAATCGCGGATCTCGACAATGTAATTTTCAATTACGGTCATTCTTTTGTCTAATGCTTTAATATTTTCGTCCAAAGCGGCATACCTTTCAGCGCAAAGTTCTACGTGCGCCTCAAGATTCTTCTTTTCAATATCGGTGGTTTTACTCATATACGTCCTGTATTTTTCGATGCGTTTATTATTGTGCCTATTTGAGCCTAAAGAAGTGCCATGATGGTGCCGTAGCATCAATTAATATTTAGCTCAGCAGCTGGCATAAAATATATGTTTTTTAATGTGCCGTAACTATGAAATATGGGCAACATGAATCTAGCTGTTTCATCTAAACCTAAGATAACTGGCACTTGGTCAAAGTCTTCGTGCAATTGATCTAGTGTATAAACATCTTGTTGTTCGCTATGAAACTTGAATGCCCAAACTCTATGTTTGCCTTGATAAAAATCGCCGAACATATGGGGAATAGAATCTTCTATATTAGTTACTAGATCTAAAACAATAGGACCTTCCTGTATAACAGGCTGTGTTTTTAATCCAAGGACTTGTAATACGCTTTCCCAGTTGCGTTGTTGGTCACGTTCCTTACTGTCGCCACGCTTGACACTGGTCGCTGTAATATCGATTAGTGTGATACAGATCCATTGCATCACAATATTTATAGCCAACAAAAAAGGCAGAACGAATCTGCCTTTTTGTTTAGTATGAAAACTAATTAGTTACCAGCTGTTGTAACAAACTGTAGACCAGGTTGAGCAACCTTGACGCCAGTTAGGTTGACGCTGCTTACTGTACCTAGTGCAACGATGTTAGCTTGTAGGTCTGTAGAGTTCCATGCGCTCTCTTCAACGATAACGCTGATAAGACCGTTTGTAACACCACCAATACCTGCGCTAGAAACTTGGTATGCTAGCAATGTGCTGTTTAGACCAACAGTGCGTAGGATAGCTTCAACTGCTTCGCCTGTTCCTAGTGCTGTAGTGAAAGCAACGTTAGCGTTGATAGAGAAAGCCTGGATTGGCTTACCAATACCAGTGCTAATTGGCACGCCTAGAGAACTAGCTTCTGTGCTTAGTGCAATGTTGCCAACGCTGACAACGTTTTGTGCATTACCGTTTGTGCGAGTAAAAACTGCCATAGTGATTTCCTTTAAAATTAACTGCGACTTAACGCATAAAAATATTTATGCCTTCGCTAAAATTTCGGCTGATATCAGTCTTTTCTCCAGGATTTTGTTGCTGTAAAGTTGGCTCTACTAAACTCAATCCTGTCAACTAATTTAACTGCGCCACCATCGTGGCCAATAGCAACAAAGCCCTCTGGAGCAGTTACTTTATAGCCATCATCTGTTTTAATGAACGTGCCAATGTTTTCTATCTGCTTCATTTTGCTTAGAATAATGCCTTTAGCTTCAATGATACGCTTATAGATAGCCAGTATCCCTAGTAGGATATTGCTATTGTTTTCCATGAATAGTTCTTTTTCAACAATCTTATCGATACGTGCAACGATAGGTTGCTTAATACCTGCTGCTACTAGTTGTGTGGAGATTGCTTTACGTTCAGCTTGGTTATGCACAGACATGTAGCGACTAATTAGTTCCATTTGTTCTGGAGTAAACTCGCTATCCTTTGTGAACTTGTTAATTTCATCTTCCATCTTTGCATGGTAGAAACTTAAAAAGTTTTTTAAGAATTCTGTTGGGTTGCCAATTCTTGCACCTGCTTTGACCATGCTGTTAATAAAAGGTTTAATATAGAGTGCAAATTCTGTATGTTCTTCTGCACCAGTGGCTTTTACTCTGCCAGTGAAAATAATTCTATTAAAATCTTTTTCATTGATTTTACGAAAGGTAGATGCTGCGGCTGCAAGAACGCTTTTTAGTTTGTTGTCCTCTTCTGGAGTCAAACTAGCTCTGCCAGTCAAGTCTTTGTAGAATGCATCATCATACCATACACTTGATGTTGGGTTAAGCCCTGCAACACTAGCTCCAAAGCTGGCCTGCATATCGGGTAAACTTGTGCCTTCATATGCAGTATGAAAAATGATTCCTATCTTTGCTTTAGCAATTCTTGAACCTAATGCACTGTCTACAGGTACTGCATATGTAATGGTGTTGGGTGTGAACACATAGCACTCTTCTTCGCCACCTGCACCGTTAGGTAAAATTGCAGTGGCAACGTCGCCTGGCGTAAACAATAAGTCGCCCTGCAACACGTTGCCGATACCTAATTTGCTTAAGTGCTTTAATGCTTCTTTTAGTTTAGTGGCAAGACCTTCTTGCTCACTGTAAAACTTGTTAATGTCTGCTACGCTTTTGCAGACTTTAGGTTCTGTTTTTGCGAATACAGATTTTGTGCCAACAAAGAACTGACCATCAACAGGATCTGTTCCGCAAATAATAGCAGGAGCACCGTCCCACTTTACAGTTACACGAACAGGATTGCCCTCGCCTTGACTAAACATTTTGCGAAGACCTTCCATGTAGTTTAGTGCTCGCTGTGCGCCAAGGTAACCCTCATTGTAAACTAGATCTTCTATGTGTTCCAAGTGAACGTTCTTACCTTGTGCTGCTTCGCACAATAGCCACGTTTTTGGTTCTTCTTTTATTTCAAATAGCTTCATAACTGTTGTAAATGTTTATTTAAAAAGTCCCCTAGCTCTGGACTTACTTCTTTGTCACTGCCCAAATACACCCAGCGGTCGTTATTGTTCAATGCATAGTCTCTGTTTCTATATCTAAAAACAATTGGGCTCGGGCTAATTACCTGAACACCTGTATTAAAAGTGGGTATTGTTTGTGACTGTTGTTGTGCTTGCTGTGCTTGTTGCGCTGCTTGTATTTCAGCTGCCTGTTGCTGTGCTGCTAGTTTTTGATCTTCTTCTCTATTCTGTGCCAACCATTGCTCTGCGTTGTTTCTAATCTTTGCAATTTCTTCAAAGTATCTTTCAACAGATGTGCTGTTAACTTGGCTAGGCACTATTTCGTAAGGTAATGTTTTTAAAATATATTCTTTGACTTCAGGCGGTTCATCTCCTGCAAAGAACTTTGCTGCAAATACTTGCATTCTTTGCTGAACATCGCGAATATTAAATGTCCTTGGATCGTCTAACTTAATGCCAAACTGTTTTAGATCTTCTTTGAAATCAGCCAATGCTCGTCTAGGTAGTTCACGCATCATTATTTCGCGCTTTTTGCGTTCGTTGGCAGATGCTCTTGCTGCTCGCTGTGATGCTGTGCCTACATCACCTGTACCGCCAGCCATACGATCTAAGCCTCTAATAACTCCAGTGGCAGCACTGCCAAGGCCGCGCCCCACTGCTTTGATGCCTTGACTAATAGGGCCTTCGTTTAAAATGTCATTTACTTTCATTTGAAATCCTCTTTACCCCTCTGCTAAATTTAGAGGAATCCTGCGCCCTGATGCTGTTAAGTAATCTGCGCTCTAGCTCGTCTGCTTGCTCGGGACTGTAGTTTTCGCGAATAAAATTGATAAGATTAATCGCGCCAGAGATAACATGATTGGCTCGTGATTCTACTAGATTTTCGCGGTCTTTGTGTAACCGCAATGAATCTAATTCTTCTAATATGCTACGTGTCTTTTTTTGCAAGATACTGGCTCCGATAAGTATATTTATTAAGACTAATATTTTACTCAATGAATGATTATTTTTGTGTTTTGCCGTTTTTTGGTTATGAATTTTCTGCGTTCGGGGGAACACACTGCTGTTTACTTCCAAAAAAATACGACATAAATCAAATTAGAAATGACATTTTAAATAAAAAACGTTCCGAGTTTTGCAGTGCATGCTGGAAATTGGAAGATGCCGGGCTGATAAGCGATAGAAAATTAAAAAATTCTGCATTAGATTTTTACTGGGATAAAGACATAAGGTATATCGAAGAGGAAGCAATTAACGGAAATTTTAAACCATTAATGATAAAATCTGTTACCAGTAATACTTGTAATTCAACTTGTGTTACATGTGGACCTGGGCCTAGCTCTGCTTGGCAAGCATTGGAAAATAAATCAAAAACTATTCCTATATACAATATTCAATCGCAAAGTAAAGAAGAACTGGACCGTAAACTAAATTATTCGGAATTAATTTCACTAAATTTTATCGGCGGAGAACCATTATACGAAAAGTTAAATTTTTATGTCTTGGAAAAATTATTAGAACACGATAATGCGAACTGCTTTATACAATTTACAACAAATGGTTCTACTAGTTTAACTCAGTATCGAAAAGATATTCTGTCAAAATTTAAAAATATCAATATCAATGTTAGTATAGACGGAATAGGCCCAGTGTTTGAATACTTACGTTATCCATTAAAATGGGATGATCTATTAGATAATCTTAAATTTTTTAGATCTATAACAGAAAATATTAGTGCAAGCTATACTACATCAAACTTGAATTTGCTTTATCACCATGACATACTCAATTGGTTCAATAAAGAAAAAATCAATCATCACTACAATCCAGTAATTAATCCAAGTCATTTCAGACCGGCAGCATTACCTAATAAAACTAAACATCAACTATTTGAAAAGTTTGGCAGAACAAAAGATTTAGAATTTTTTATAGGTAGTCAACATACCGATAAAGACGACGAAGATTTTGAATACATGTTAAAGGAAATAAAACGACAGGACGCACTCAAGCAAATAAGCATTAAAGATTATTTGCCTGAGTTTTGCGAGTTAATCGGCCCTTTTTAAGCCAGCTAGCATGCTCTTGAGTTTTGCGCTTTGAACTTCACCAGTAGCCTGTGCCGCAGGTTTTTCCCACGCTGGCGTGCCTTGTGCTCGCTTCCAATTGTCGCCCTGCTCCACTGGATCAACTGTAGACTTGGCTTTGATGTTACTCATAATGCTACTAGTTTGAGGCTTTAGCGAACCTGGCGTGCCTTGTGCTTCTTCACCTGGATCAGTGATACGCAGTGTATCGATATCATAATCCAAATCAACCTTCATACCAACACCACTCGAACTACGTGTTTTCATCAGCTGGATTTGATAACGTCCACGTTCACGCATTGCTCTGGAGGTAAAGATACCAAATACGTTGTCTGCTGTGTTAATCTTACTAATACCACCCGAGATATGACTGTGGTCAAATTCAATTTCTTCAACTGCACTACGGTTCAACTGCGATGCTGTTACCATAATAACACCAAACTCTTTAGCCAAGTTACGCAACTCTTCAGAAACATACTTGTCCTTAACAAACAAGTCGTTGGGGCTAACCTTTGCGCTAACTGGCATAACAAGATCCAAGTAGTCGACCATAATAAAATCTGCGGGCTTACCTGTTTGCACTTCCAGCTCTTTCAAGTAAGCACGAATCATGTTCACATTGCTTTGTGCTGGCATATACTTGATACGCAAACTGCCAGACTTCTTGCCCAACATGCCAATCTTAAGTTCAACTGTGTCCAGTTCCTTAAACACATCCTTGGTGCTGACGTTTGCTGCCATGCTGTCAATACGCATAGCACACAGTTCTTCACTCAGTTCCAGACTCAAGTAAACACCGTTAAGTCCAGCAATGACCCAGTTAAGTGCAATGTTCTGCATAAACAAACTTTTACCAGAACCAGAACCGCCTGCAAAGATGTTCAGTTCGCCGCGATTCATACCACCAAACAAACGTTTGTCCAACGTAGGCCAGCCAGTGCTAACTTGTCCGTTATTGCTTTTGATCTTCATCAAACGAGCACGGGGATCGGCAAAGTAATCTGTGCCCATGTCTTTAGTAAGACTGATCTGCACTGCATCTTTGATTAGTTTTTCAATAGGATCAAACTCGCCCTTTTCAATCATGTCTGCGGCTTTAAGCACTGCACGTTCTAGTTCATACTTCTTAGTAAAGCCTTCAAACTCCTGCATGAACCAATCATAGTGATTGTCGCCTAAGTCTGGAATAGGCTTTAGTTCTGTGCCTGCTACTGCCTTGATCTGTTCAGCAGTGGGCATGGCTTTGTATTGGTCCACATGTTCTTTAATGAACTTTGCCGCTGTTCGTAGACTACGATCAAAGTTGTCTGGATTGTAAATGTTCTGCACACGCACATAACTTTCTGCGTTCTGCATCATCATTTCCAGAAACAGTTTTTGTAAATCTACACTGTATTCTTTAGACATCTAGTTCCTTTAATAATTTCTGTCTTATATTTTTGAATAAATCTTGCGAATAAATGTAGTCATGATTATACGCAAATAATTGCCAGTTGTCATTTATATAATCACGCAAATCTTCCAATGTATATCTTGCTTTAATAGAATTTATGACTTTACAAATTTGATTTATTCTTGTGTAAAAATGTTTTTCGAATTGATAACGGTAATCTACTGGTTCGTAATCAGTAGCAAAACCAAGTTGTGTTAAATGAAATAATCCTTCCACTCCAGTGGGTATCGGTATTTGATTATGAAGAAATGGTCTGAGTGATTTTTCGGTTACAGAAAGATAAGGTAAATCAACCAGTGTTTCTCTTACTACTTGGCAAGCACTAACATTGTCTATGTCAAATTGAAACCCACTATTAGAAAAATCTTCGTCTTTTATCTTTTTTGCATTTTCTAATATTTGTCTACTTGATCTAACTGCTAATAATTGATCTACTGCTGCTCTGTCTTTGAATCTTGTCAAACTTTCTAAATAGTTATCAAACTTTACTGCATCTTCTGAATAACCGCACATGTAGTCTACATAACCTTCGTTGATAGTAGAAAATTTAGCAGTTAAAAAATCTCTTTCAAGTGAGCCGTAAGTGCCGCCATAAAAACTAAAATAATGATCTAGTTTAGGTTTATTGGTTTTTTGAAATGATTGAATGCTTTCAAAACGATTTTTGTATCTCATCGACAGTAAGGGCGCTTCTATTACAGAAAATCCTTTCATACCAAACAGACTCAAATATCGATTATACCAATCCTTTAACCCAAGATGATGAGTAACTATTAAAACTATATTTTCAATGTCACAACATTTAGTATAGAGCCAAGAATGAATTCCTGTAACTATCTCAACTGGTATCGTTTCATCATATACCAATACTATACGTTCATAAAAACTACGCTGTAATTCTTTATCACTAATTAAATCATCTAATGCTTTATGTATCAAAGGCTTCTTATCTAGTTCAGGATCTACAGTCTTTAAGACAACTGACAAATCTGGTATACTAATTTCAGAAACTTTAATATTTTTTAAAATCAAGTTAACAGACAATAGTTCGTTCATATTTTATTTGCCAATAATTTTATTTTTAACGGATTAGATTCTGCTGAAGCCAAGATGCTTTTTAATACAAACAGTTTTCCATATAGTTCAACTGCTTTGCTGACATCTTTACATTCTGTGTGCCACACAGGAAAGCTAACTGACCAACCATAGTCTATTGCCTGTTCTACTGCTGTGTAGCCTGGCCATACTTCCCGGCCCTGTTTGTTTACATGCTTGTCAAAGTCCGGTACATAGATAACCCGTTTGCCCAGACGTTCTATTAGATCTGCCTGTTGCATACTTATTTCGTTAGTCTGTGTGCTTACACCATCCACTGCCATAGCATCAAACGGTCCTTCTACTACTATGACAAATTTACTTTCAGGTCGCTGATTGTCCAGATTAAACACAAAGTGCCCTGGATGATCCGAATGGTATTTGGGTTTGACGCCATCATTGAACGCTCTGGCTGTGAATCCAACTAGTTCGTTCTTGTATTTAAAGGGCACAATGACCCTGTAGTTTAATTTGTGTTCGACTTCGGGTGTCCAGTAAAACTCATAACGTTGTAGATCAATTTTTCTACTGGCGATGTAACTGACTGCGTCCACAAAATTTTTGGGATAGTTTTTATCAGCCAATTCATAAAATTCTGCCAAGCCAAGAAAGCTAACAGCTTCTTTTGGTAAGGCTCTTGGTTGAAATACAATTTCTTCTTCTGGCTCGGGCTCTTTGATTTGCTCAGGGCTAATTAAGTCCTTTAACCTAATAGATTCGATTATTAGCCGTTGTATTTCAGTTTGATCCGCACCTAACCATTTGAGAAAGCGTCTATATTTGAAACTCAATGCCCTGCCAGGTGTGTAACTGGTTTTGAACCCGCAGTTAAAGCAATGCCAACTCACACCGCCGTCACTATTAACCATTAAGCCGCCGCGGCCTCTTGTATCCTGGCTGTCTCCGTTATGAAGGCAACAAACAGCATTACCCGACAGCCATCCAGATTGAGACTTTTTAGTTTTACGACCTTGTGTCCATAATTGCTGTGTGTAATTTGCTACTTCATGTATCAATGCGAGTTACCTTCCAGTTGTTCTGATCTTTTCTTTTTCTTACGGTTACAGTGTTATTGTAACACTTTCTGTAAGCAGAAAACAACTGCCAGTAGCTTATTTTTAGTTCGTTTTTGTATTGTTCGGCAAAATCTTTCAACCCGATATCAGTGGTCCAAACTTTCCCTTCAGGAGATTCGATCCTATACGATCCTTTGTGGGAATCGCTTTTTCTTTGCTTAGTCTCTTCAGTGTCAGGTGTTGTTTGATATCTTTTTAATTGGCCGGTGCTACAGTTTTGACTTCTTGATTGTTTCTTTTCTTCTGACATATTAGCATGATGTTTTAGAGCATTTTTTCTTGCACACTCTGAATCAACCCCGTCGCCACCTGTTGTCATATTATATCCAAGCTCAACAGAGTTATAGTGTTCTATCCAGTGTATTTCTCTATTGTTTAGTTCTTCTTTAGTCCAATCGTCATTTCTTTCGATAACTTCGAACTGCATACTATCCCACGTATATTTTCTAATAGCGTTTACTATTTTTCGATCTGTAGTACATTTATGTTCAAGTAAGCTGTACCAATATTTCTTTTTATTATAACTAACTTTTGATTGGCCAACATAGTGTTTGCCGGATGGAGAGGTAATAAGATAAATGTACTTCATACATTTATTTATCAACTAACAGTTAAAACAAATAGTTCGGTTAAGCGTATACTGCCGAAGCGTATATACTACCCACATTGCTATCGAGACTGTAATAAGTAATTACTGCGGTAGTTTGTTGTGTAACTGTATAGGTTGCGCCGCTAGTTGTATTGAGGGCCGATATACCTGCAGTAATGATATCACTATCTCCCGCTGATGTATTTGTAGCAATCAATGTTATCACTCGACCTGGAATTATATTAGAAAAGTCTACGGTGAAATCACCAGTAAACGTACATTTTACCAAATCATCTGTAGTTACGTTAAGAGTCAATGTTCCGCTAGCCACGCCAGCGTCTCTAATAGAGTGTGTGACTTTTCCAACATAGTTAGTGGCTATTACATTCCCGGCATTCACATTACCCGAAGTGGTAAATTTAGTTGCCGTGACTCCATCCGCCACTGTAACATTTGCAACATCAACTCGGGCTGATGCAGCACTACCAATCGGAGTAACTGTAAATGTTATCGAACTACCTTGTGCTGTAGCAGTTTGATTTTCCAATGCTGTCGTGCGAATCTGTGCCATAGCCACATTACCCACATTGCCGCCGTTAAGGTTAGTAGCAGCGGTACTGTTAATACGCAACACGTCTTGGCCTGCTAACACTTGGGTAGGGTTTAGTACATTACCGCCCCAGCGGCGGGCTACTAATGATACGTATTCATTGTTGCCATCTAAGTAAACCCTAGTAGGAACAGTTGGGTTACCTGTAATTTGTAACATCGTGCCGGGCTGGCCCGGAGTTATATAGCGGCCGGATGACGATCCAATAATTTCTACTCCGCCTTCCAGTGGATCTTCTGCTGGGATTAAAATTGTTATTTGGCCATCGTTAGCAGCTTCAAAAAATGGTCTTCTTGATTCTATAGGTCCGTCTGGTTTGTAGAAGTTTACGCTACCAACTAAGTTAATGTTGCCGGTACCATTGGTTTCAACGTTTAAGTTTACATTAGGATTTAGAGTACTAATAGTTGTATCAACAAATGATAGATTACCAATACTTAGCGGCAGACCGGATGTATCAATGGTTAATGTACCATCTAATCCAATATTTGCGCCCGGCCCAGCTTTAACACCGCCAATAACTGTGTTTGATGCAATCGTATAAGGAATTGGAACTCCGCCTGGAGTAATACCATCGGACAAACGAATTACGCCATTGGCAAAATTAAAGAATAAAATACCACTTTCTCCCACGTAAGATTCTACGTTAGGAACGTTGTTTACTCGACTAGCTTTTATTTTACCAATGTTACCTGTGGACATTTAATTACGCATCCAATACATCATTATCATCGCCAGCGTTATGCATAACTCCAGCTAGTTTTTTAATTTCTTCTAATTCTCTGTCAGTCTTAAAACCTTCTTCGGGACCAGGATCAAATCCAGGTTCGCCTTCGTCGAAATAACTAGAAACATCTACGGCTTTTTTCAATAGCTCTAGTTTTTGTTGTAGCGGACCAACCATGGTCTTTGTATCAGTATTGTCGTCTAACTCTGGTTCCACAGGTGTTAGCATTGCAAGATTTGTATGCTGAGCACTAGGTGCTGTTTTAGTCATATCGCCAAACGATCCTAATAGGTCCGCGGCTGCTTGTATAAATTCGTGTGATTTCATAATTAAGTATTCTTAAATGTTGTGCTATTTTGGTTTACTGAACTTTGGTAAACTGTGCCACATTCTGTGGCTGTAATAGCTGTGCTGCCGCCTGCAACCGGTAAAACACTTAAGGTATTACCAATACCGCCCATGTTGATGTAAGTTGGGAAGTTTGCAGGAATCATCGCACCCACATTGGCTGTAAGAGTTGCTGGTGCATTGATAGCGTAAACGCAAGCTGCGTTCGCAACAACTTTGACTTTTGTGCTGTTTAGAGTATTGCCATTTCCTGCAACGTTGGCTGCTGTTGCCGTAACGATTGTATAACTTGCCATATCTGAATCCTAATATATGTTATTTAGCAGTTTATCCGATGAATGTGACAATGACACTACCGTTACCAAAATTGCCGCTGCTATCAGTTAAATTAATTTGATTTGAGCCATTATTGTAACTAGCACCACCGCCGCCCGCTAATGTGCTTGTTGCAGTAGTTCCAACTGCATCACTTGCCCCACCGCCCGAATAACCGCCGCCGCCGGCCATTCTATTGTTATCGCCGTTGCCTGGTGCGCCTCCGCCTCCAAATCCGCCGCCCTCGGGTGCATAAGTTGCACTAACTACACCTCCGTTGGCACCAAATCTATAAGCACGACCCCCTGCTTCTACTACACTGTTAGCTGCACCATTTCCCGAAAATCCACCACCACCGCCGTTAACGGTTGCACCCGTATTTTGTCCGCCACCGTTACCATTAGTTCCACCTAATCCAATATAACTTCCGCCAGTTGAATTTCTACCACTGGTTGTAATACTTGCATTAGCATTAGGCAAAAATGCGGTGCCACAACCGCCACCGCCCCCTGCTATGACAAGAATATCAGCAGTAGATGGTGTGCTTACATTTGCTTTTACAACAAATGATCCACCGCCACCAGATCCATTACGACCAGCCCTTGCCGCCGGCGGTCTTGCAGTTTGTCCTACGACAATATTAATTTTTTCGCCTTTTGTTAAGGTAAAGTCTCCTTGTATGACAGCGCCCACGCCGCCAGCACTAGCTGTATAAGGTGCTCCTTGTGCCCCTTTTGCTATAATCCTATATGTACCTGTTGCAGGAACAGTCCATGTTTGGATGCCATTTGTGACGTTGTAATAGTTAGTGTCCGATATCCAAGTATTGCCGCTGTAAAAGCTATTGCCAGTATAAAAAGATGTAGCTCTACTAATGTTAGGTCCTAAATTGCCAGACGTATTGGCATTAGTAAACGTGAAATTAGTAAATGTATACAAGTTGCCGCCCGGGTCAACATTACCACGTTGACGCGGTGCAGATATATTGCTAATTGCGCTCATTAAGATACCGGGCATTATGTTAATCCTGTTCCATTTATAAACCAAGTGTCTGTGCCGACTTTCATTAGCGTGGCCATACCATAGTTGCCCAACGTTCTTGCAGCAGATGTAGAATTACCAGATAGATACATAGTAACTCCGGAATCTGGAGTAATAGTCAGGTTAGCTGTTCCTTGCTGAACAATGGTAATTGCAGCACCAATACTGAAACTCACTGTCGAGTTATTCGGAACTGTAATTACGTTAGCACTGTTAGAACTGAAGTAGTGTTTGCCAGCGTCAGACAATGCCAATGTTGCATTGCTTGTGAATACAACTTGTGGAATATCTCTATACCCAATAGCAAAACCATTGACATTAGAACTAATATTGCCAGCTGTAATATTTCCAGCAATGTTGATAGTGTTAGAATATGTGACTTCGTTAGTAGATGTGTTATATACCACTACTTGACTAATGTTGCCAACATCGTTACGAATTGGTGCTACGTAGAATCCAGCGTTACTTGGGTTAACTGCCGCACCGCTTGCATTAAGTGCAATAGAGTTACTTGCCTGCGACACTTCACCTGCATAGTTACCGATAGCAACTGCGCCAGCACCTTGGCTTACATTGCCTGCATAGCTACCAATGGCGATAGCACCCGCACCTTGACCATCTTGTGCAGCAAATAACCCCATAGCAATAGCTTGGGTTCCTTGATTGAATCCTCCGGCGCCAGGCCCTACTGCTACAGCGTACTGACCTTGCCCGCTTGTAGCTGCGCTAGAACCGATAGCCACTGCGGCTCCGCCTTGTACTACACGGCCTGCTAAGTCACCAACTGCAACACTGCTTGTTCCTTGTGTTGTGTATCCAGCTTCGTTACCAATAGCCACACTGTATTGACTCTGTGATGTTCGTCCTGCACTTAAACCAACGGCCACTGCACCAGGTCCTTGGCCAGAATTGGCTGCAAACCAACCCATTGCAATAGAGGAATCACCTTGTGTGTATTGTCCTGCCCTGGTTCCTATAGCAATAGCATTAGCACTTTGTCCACTGTAGCCAGCACCCACTCCCATAGCAATTGTATACGTTCCCTGACCAGATCGTCCGGCTACGGTTCCAATTGCGATAGCTAAATTTCCTTGAGAAGCGAATCCTGGATTCTCACCGATTGCAATAGCACCAGCACCCTGGTTATATTGTCCGACGTTCCAACCAACCGCTACAGCGTGGTAACCTTGGTTTTCTGTTCCTGCGCCCGTGCCGAGTGCTACTGCACTAATACCTTGATTAGAGTTACCTGCAATATACCCTATAGCAAGCCCTGTGCCGATGCGACCATAGTTAGAATCAAGTCTTTGGAATACAATGTCGCCACCTGCTGTTGGTATACTTACAGATGTGTTACCATTGGATATACTATTGCCCGATGCGTTAATGCCTGTCAATTGACTACCGTCACCAAAAAAGTATGTTCCTGTTATGTTACCAGTAGTTACAATAGAGTTAGAACCGAACGATGCTAATAGTGCAGTTACGTCGCTATCAGTATACGAAGAACCAGATGGCCCTTGTGGTCCCTGCGGTCCTTGTGGTCCAGTATTGCCAGTTACACCAGTTGGGCCCTGAGGTCCTTGTGGGCCTACATCGCCTTGCGGGCCCTGCGGTCCTTGTGGTCCAGTATTGCCAGTTACACCAGTAGGACCTTGTGGGCCTGTGTTACCAATTGGACCTTGTGGTCCCTGCGGGCCTGCGATTCCTTGTGGTCCCTGCGGGCCTGCATCTCCTTGTGGACCTTGTGGACCTTGTGGTCCTTCTGCACCGCCACCGCCTGCTACTACGTTTCCGTTAACAGTTAAGTTACCGCTGGCATCAACACCTAGAGCAACACCGCCTAAGTAAATTGTGCTGTTGCTGACCCATAAGTCTTTCCACTGACGTTCAGCAGAGCCCAAACTATATGCTACGTTGGCCCCTGGGGTAACGCTTGTTGAATCAATTTTAACAATTATATTAGCATCTTCTGGTGCGCCCACAAACATTACAATATTGCCTGTGGTAGAACCCATAATCAAGTTGCCGCTATCGGAACTGCCAGGGCCTGTAATATTGTTACCAACCGCTAACAAGTAAATGTCATGTGGTTTGATAATACCGTATCCTGGGAAACTGTAATTATTGCTTGCAATACCTAAGTCAACAAAGTATGTGCTGTCTGTTCCATCATTGGCCGTTGCAACAAAGTCTGCACTAGTTTCACTTCCAGAATTGATATTCTGCATTACCAACTGTGCATAGCTGTTAACGTTAGAATAAACTTGCACAAACGAATTAGGGAATGAACCGAATACATTGGCGCTTCCGCTAATTACCAAATTACCAACTGTTTGGGTAGTCAAATTGGCATAATATCTTGTATGGTCGGTATTAGCAAAAGAAATACGTAAGTATTCTGGATTGCCGTTTACATGGCTGAAACCAGCATAACCCTGACCTGGCGTATAGAAAGAATAACCGTATGGACTGTTCTTACTTGCTGTAAAATCTGTGGCACTTAGTTGTCCGTTAAAGTTAAAGTCAAAGGCATTGCTTATTGTGTTAAAGCTCATCCTTTGTAGGTTAGACCACAAGTAGATAGTAGAACTATAAGTTCCGTCTGTTGCTTGAATCTTAATATCGTTAGCACTGGCGGCAGTGCCTTGAAGAATAGAAAAGTTATTAGCGGTGTCTGCAATTAAACTCAACGAGTTTGCAATAGTAAAGACATTGCCATCTAATCTTAGATTAGCGTTAGTTGGAGCAAGGACAATATCTTGTCCGCTGGTATTGCCTTGTAAAGTTTGGTCATTGATTAGAATGTTTTCAAGTTGAACAGATGCATTAGTTGCAGTAACGATAACGTTTTGTCCACTATTTTTGTTGCTGATGGTTTGATTTGTAATTACAAGGTTACCAATATTGACATTAGAATCTAAATCATTGCTAATTTTAAATCCACCAGCCGTTAATCCGTCATGAATGTTAAGACTGTAGTCATCTGTATTGACCGTGATTTCACCGATAGGCCCGATGTATGATGCACTGACATTGGCATTACCGCGTTTCCATTGGACTGTTTTACTCATTTAATTGTTCCAAACTTATTATACATACTTATCATATCTTACAAACTGTTCAATGACAGGATAAGGTTGTCTATAAAATCATTGCTTAGTAGCCTGCTAAAGACGTTAACGTCTAATACAGACATCACTGCACCATTGGGCGCACCTATCAAAGAATTAGTCTTCCACATTGCCGCAGCATAATCTGCAGGGCCATACGTAGAAACTACATTAACTCCGTTACCCAAACTTGTAAACAAACCTGGGTTTTCAAATGTTATTTTGTTGTTGCTATTAGACAATAAAAACTGTGGCTGAACAGTTGAATTAATAATACCATACGGAGTGTTGGCGCTGGTAATTGTCCCGCCGCCAATAGTAGAAACAAAGTTTTCTATTGTAGTATCTCTGTTAAGAAATATACTGTTCTCCCCCAGCATCATTATTGCACCGCCGGATTGCAAATATCCATACAGTTTGCTTGTGGGATTATATACATTGGTAGCATAAGGTGTTGCGTATCCTAAGTCCCAAATGTGTGCATAAATGCTCAAGTCTAATGATGAAAACCGTTCAAAGGTATTAACAAGACTAGGAGTAAACCCCAACGCAGTAATTCTTGCAGCAACATTGACATATATTTCAGCCGGTGAAATGTCTCCGCTATCATAGTAATTGGTTACGTAAGGAGATTCGGGCACAAGAGTTAGCGGATCATAGAAACATAGAATCTGATTCTTGTATCCACGATTGGGCACTCGATTGAAGTTAAACCCTAGCCTAGCTGCGCCAAAATTCATTATCTATACCCTGTTGTTAATGTTACGTAGTATGTGGTTCCATCATAGAACATATTCAACATGTCAATACTGTCGCCCGCAGTGCTTAATGTTTTGAAGTTTCCAGCAAATTTATAAGCTGCATCAGGAGTCATAATTCTATTACCTGTTGCATCCTGTGTGAATATTAATGTTAAACTTTGTCCAGTTGACATGTTAATAGGAGCATTCAATGTGATGCTTCCGGTTAGTGTTGCCTTCTGCACACTATAAACAGATCTATCTGGTGTAAACGAACCACTAATGCTGCCCAATGTAACAACAGAGTCAACTGCTGATCCGCCAGATCCAGTTATCACTATTGCACTAGTATTGGCGCTGATGCTAATATTGCCACCCGCTACGAATCTTAAGTTGGCATAAGTCCCATCGCTGCCCAGTAAAGAAATATTTGCACCAGTTAAGTCTGTATTATCGTCTGTACCAATTAGCGAGTAAGTTGTTTGTTTTGCATTGGATACGCTGACAACGTGCCCGTATGTGTCTACTGCTATACTACTGACAAAGTAGTTTGAGTTAGCAGTAATATTACTTGCGCTGCTAGTATTGGCGTGACTGACAGTAATAACGTTAGCAGCTTGGCCAATTGTAATGCCTGTTTGTCCGTCTACGTTACCTGCAACTAATGTAACAGGAGTTGTTGTGCTGTTTGTTCCAGTTAGAACGATGTTTGCACCATTTGTTGCGTTTTCGCTAGACAAACCGTATGTAACTTGTGTTGATGTTCCTACCGACAAAACGTGTCCATAAGTATCAAATGATATAGCGTTTAATACTTGATTGGTAGCAGCAGCCACGTTAGCAACTGAGCTAGTATCACGGTGGGAAATAATCATTTGATTACTACCATTGGTCAAACTCAAGCCCGCGACCCCATCAACTGTGCCAGCTAGCACTGTGAACGAAGAAACACCACTAGCGCCAGTTAAGATAACATTGGATAAATTATCACCCGCCAATTGAGTGCTAATAGAATACGAATTACTTTGAACATTAACTACAATATTGGCGCCAACTTGTGAGGCAATAACATCGGCGCCGCTGAATACAATTTGTGAAAGGTTAGGACTTAGTAGCGAATTTTCATCGTAGACTTTAATGCCAAATGTAGCAGAACCATTGGAGTATAATTGGACACTAGGATTACTTGCAGGTCCCATTACAATCGGACTTGTATTGCTGGAAGGAACAACAATTTGATTCTCGACCCCACCAATTACAATATCTCCGTTTGGTGCTGTAATTGTTACATTGCCTTCGCTGGCTGTAATCACATTGCTTACTGGTCCCTGTGGTCCTTGTGGGCCGTTTAATCCAATTGGGCCAATCGGGCCAATTGGGCCCTGTGGACCTTGTGGTCCCTGTGGACCCGATAGTCCTGTGGGGCCTTGAGGACCTTGTGGACCAATCGGACCAGGTTGTCCTTGTGGGCCTTGTGACCCGCGCAAACCTTGTAAGCCACTGGGGCCTTGTGGTCCTTGTGGACCTTGAACGCCCTGCGGTCCTTGAGCGCCCGTTGGGCCTTGCGGACCTTGTGGTCCTGTTGGGCAAGGAATTCCTAGTAGGCTTTCTAAACTCATGTTTTATCCTTAAATGTTTCCAAAATCATACATGGCACTAACGGTTGTATCGCCGATATTGCCCAGATCTAAATTGTTAGGTGGGTAAACGGGATAAGCACTATCTACTAGAATTAACTGGCCCGATGCACCATAATTGTCATCTACATAACTGGCGACGTTGCCCCAGCATGTGCTAATTTTTACGTTGTAATTGTATCGCTCGTCGGTTAGCTGAACTAAATCCAAAGCTGCTAGCGAAACATAGCCAGTCCCGTTGGCAAAATTAAGTGGTTCTACGTTGGCTGTTAACACTACGTTAGCGTTGGCAAAAACGTATTCTTCTACAACGTTAAATGTTAAGGTATGCCCTGTAACATCAACAGGCTTTTGATCTGCGTTTTTGATTTCTACTTTTAGAATGTTTGTCACACCCTTGTAGACTTGTATTGGTCTAGTATACACAACTCTGTCCTTCTGTGGGATATCTGGCACCAGACAAGTATTATTGAAGTCAAATTGAACTTCAATCGTGTTGTCGTAATAGTAATTCGTTACCGTTTGCATCACATATTTAGCTGATTTTTGATAATCGATATTTCAACCGAATATAAATATCGTTGTGGAATTGAATTACCAAACATTATTAGACCAATATCCCTTCTTAAGTTTCCTCACCTACGGGGGCAACGAATACATTGGGGTCATACAAAACATCGACGATGTCATTACCAGCATATACGACTTTGGCGTATTAAAAACTGGAGAACAAAAACGTCTTTACCTGGAGCTAGGCGAATCGTGGTGGTGGGAAAGTAATAGGATGGTCCCTATCAATATTTTCCTAAAAGCAGAATGGGCCCAATTTAGGCCCACTTTGAAAACGTTTAACAGTAAAGATGTAGTGCTAAAATATGGGCCAGCACTGAGCCTTAAAGAGTCTGCACAAAAACGCAGTAAACGTAGATCAATTACCCTTGTTCGTAGGGTTATCTAACAAATTCATATGCACAGCCACTAGATGTGCATAGGCCACAGCGTGGCTCTTCTTGAAATAATAGCTGTCATCCACAGGCTTTTCCCACACAGTTTTTGCAACTTCAGCCCAAGGTTGCCCAATTAAATGACGCTTGGCAGGCCTAATAACACTGAGCAACATGGCCATTCTTGGAATACTGTTCACAGCTTCGGGCATCTTGATTAACGTGTCGTAATGATTGCCAATGTGAATTAGCTGGGCACAGAATTCGCTATCATACAGTTTGTCCCAAGCGGGATCACGATTCATTAGCTCAGTAAGATGCGCTTCATCTTGCACCTGATTGTATAAGCCAACGTTCAAGAAGTCCAGCTTAAGATAGCCTCTATCCTCGGCTGCATGATAGTCCAAGCTAGAATAGCCAGTAAAAGGATCCACTGGAACGTCGGTAAAGTAAACACCAGTATTGTGTTTAGTCAGTTCGTTTTCTTTGATCATGCTGGCAGGTGTATGCTTGAGCAAAGACAAAATCTTTGTTCTGTCAGCAAAGTCGATATCAATGTCACTTTTAAATTTCATTGTTGTTCCATTTTAAGGCAAACAAAGTAGCAAAACTTTCAGCAGAATCTTCAAAATAAAATACTGTTACTTGCTCGCTTGGTTTGAATTGCCAATTGTAATCTTCCATATCAATAAGACCCTGTTCCTTACACCAACGACTTAGTTCAATTGAACGGTTAGCTCCGTCCCTTTGGTCTTTCCAAGCAATTTCTATACGTATCACAGGCCAGCCTTTTGTAAAATGTCTTTGACCCATTCAGTGTCTGCCGCATAGTCCTTAAACTTACGTTGCCAAAAGTCCGGATCAATCCAAGGCATTATGATAACAATCTGTTCTTCGTTGAGCGAACTAAGAAAGTCGATTCCACTAGCACAATTAAACACAACCCAAGGACTGACTCGGCCATTTTGTATATGATTAACTATACGGTTACGAGAACCCAACTTAAAATAATTGCTGAAACTGTTCCCTAGTATTGGATCATTGTCTGCATAGTCTTGCATCTCTTTAAGAGCACGTTCCAATGCATCCTGCACAGATTCCTTTTTAGAATACTGTTGCAACCATTCCAAGTATAGCTTGTCGCTGGTCCAGTTGTCTAGCTTCTTATTGTTCTTTAGTAACCAGTCGATAAAGCTGGTAGTGTTTACTGCCCTAATAGCAACCAAGTGCCTACCAAACTTTACAAACGCACTATAGAAAGGACTTTCCACAAAGTCTGCATAACTTTTTAGTTTGGCACTGCCTTGACTGATTTCATAGAATCGTAAGTATGCTTTAAGCCCTAACTGCACACCTTGCTCTTTTTCCTGTTGCCAACGGCGTTTGGGTTCACAAAGATGTGCTGTTAATGTGCTTTCTTTTGCGTATGACTTTTTGCAATACTGGCAAGTATAGCTCAACCCAGTTCCTTCTTAATTTCAACGTCTGACATGCCCAGATCTCGGGCAAATTGTTTTATTTCTTTTTCTGTATTGATCTCTGCTAGCAATTCAATTTCATCCTGTTTCATTTCAGGATAGTGTTTGGTTAAGAACTTTACAATCTTAGTATTGCTGCCTTCTTTTTTCTTGGGCGCGAGCCAATAATGGCGCTGGCGACCCATGCCTGGACTAGCACTAGTGCAGGACAACCACTGTAGCTTGGGGTGCTTGTTCAGTTCAAAGAAGTGTAAGTTTACACGTTCATTTGCGGCCATCAAATACCATGCTTGCAAATCTGGGTTACCTTCCACGTTGGCACTGTATTTCATCATCAAATAAGGGCTGAACTTTTTACGTTCTTCTTCTGTTAGCTCGTCATAAAACTCGCGATTCTTTAAATCGAGCTGTGCCATTTCATTGTTGATGCTTAGTTTGTCACTCATACTGGATGCCATTCGGCTGGTTTGGATTCTTCTTTAACAAGATGATATAGCATTATAACACGTTCCAGCTCTGCTTGTAAAGTAGGATTGGTTCGTGCTGTGCGCCTAATGTCGCCCCAAAGTTTATCTTCCATAAGGTGGTCGTGTAACGGCCGACCGTCGTATGTTCTGCTGTCCATAATCTCGCCAATTTTAAATCTAGTAGACGGGTCTGCACCTTCTTCCCTGGCGTAGACGACACCGCCCACTCGCTCGTAGATATACTTTGCACCCGGCTTTAAATTACTCATAATTTTTATTTTGCCATTCTACTTGTGTTTTTCTTTCAATATCTAGTCCTATACCGACTGTTAGATAATAAGATTTGGGACTATCCCAGTCTGTCAGGGGTTGATCTAGTATTATGATTTTATCAAACTTTTCTCCCAATTCTATTATATCTACATAATGGATATCTGCTATAGATGTATAATAAACACCAGCAGTGGGTTCGAAATCTTTTTGCGTAATAAGGCCGTGATTGTCTTGGCCTAATTTAGCCGCAAGATCTGCGACTTTGTTGGCAGTATCTATAGTATTGTTGCCTAAACAAAGTATTTTCATAATTAGTTTCTGTTACCCATATTTGTAACCGTATTGATTATGTGCCCAACGGAGGAATCGTTCCAATCCTTCTTTGTCATCTGGATAACTTTCAATATAAATTCTGGCCAAACGATTGATCACTTCAAACATTTCTGGTTCTGTATATTGTGCCATTACCACACCTTTGTATAATTTACTACTTCACTTTGACGACTGATGTCTTTAACAAAATAAACACATAGGGGCTTTTCAGTTCCTGTTTCTAACGGAACGGCCAGCATCTGCCCTGGCTTTAGTTTGGGAAAATACCATTTAACATCTTGGTAAATGTCAATTACTTCTACAGGAAAGAACTCAGGTCTAAAGCTGGCCATAGGATTAAAAGCAAATGCACTAAAACCTCTGTCATTGATACTGGTCAAAGGCACAACTTCCAAGTCTCCTAAGTCAGGCTCTCCGATAAGTAGTTGCCAATCGATGGGCATTTTAACTACGCTGTTTCCTATTTTTAATACCAATGCAGGACTGTTAAAACTTTCTAGGAAGATAAGAGGAATAAAAAAGTAGTCAGGCTCTTTGGGATCAGAGTTATCTAATACGCAAAACCTAATGTCATCTACTTCTTCGGGGATTTCATTTAATTCGTAACTGGTGTTTTCTAGTGTTAATAATCTCATAATTTAGTTGTTTTTCACAGTATACAGTAACTGTATATCAAGTCAAGACTTCCACTTAACTTTTTCAATGCTAAATGGGTAGTTGGCTTCTTTATAAAACTGTTTGCGCTTAGTAAGGTGTCGCTTGGCAAATTTGCAGGTGCTGGTAATGTCCCAAATCTCCACATGATCCTTGTCCTGTGCTTTTCTAATACCACGCCCGATACTTTGAATAACTCGCACAAAGCTCTTACCTGGCTCAAATAACACAAGGTTAAAGATACGGGGAATGTTAATGCCCACCGCCGCTACACCGTATGTTGCGATAATAACTTTATTTGTTGCGTTCGCAACATCATCGTATTCTTCTTTGCGGTCCTTGCTTTTTGTATTGCCTGATACAAAACTGACGTCTGGCTTATCGCCCAGTAGACTAAACAGTGAGCTAAGTTCTGTCTGCAACAATTTACCGCTTTCGATTCTGTCTACTAGGATCAGCGTATTGCCTGACTCTTTGATTTTGTCCACCAGCTTGGCTATGTATGCTATGCGTTCAGTAGTTGTTGTCAAATACTTGAGCTCGCTTTGATAGTCTTTGTATTCAACGTAGTCCTCTAACTGAACAACGTTAACATGACAGTTTGCAAGGTGTCCAGCTTCCTGCAAGTCGCTGGCACTCAGCTTGCCCACTAAGGGACCAATAAAGCAGAACAGTGCTTGTGCAGCATAGTCCTCTTTAGGAATAGTGCCAGTCAATCCCCAACGAATAGGGATACGTGCAAACACTGAGCTGAGTAATGTCTTTAGTGCATCTGCTTTGGCACTGTGTGCTTCGTCAACCATAACGCAGACAACACCTTCGATAAAGTCTTGAATGGTTACGTCTGCTTCAAAGTTCTTTGTATTCTTGAGCAGTGCATTAAGGCTTTGCCAAGTGCAGATGGTATGTGTCTTTGTGTATTCTTTTCTGTCACCAAACAACACGCCTACATCCAGACCCATGTTGATGTAGTCTGCTTCTGTTTGTCGAACTAGGTCCTTGCTGGGCACAATAACAATACTGCGACCATAAGGCTGCACACTCGCAGATAGCGCGGCTGTGATCAATGTTTTACCTGCGCCTGTAGCAACTTCTTGGATACACTGCGGATTCTGTAGAAAGCGATTGATAATATCGACTTGGTAATCTCTAAGTAGAATAGGTTCGCCTGCTTTAGGATGGCCCTTGGGCCAATTAACATGAAAGAAACTAGTCTCATGAATCTTGTCAAATTCAAACGTTGTGCGGTAATCACGGACGTCATCTACTTCAATGTCATAGCCCCACTCATCTAGCATGGGGATAATTTCAGGCAGTAAGTTAATGTAAGTGCTACCACCTAGATTAAAGAACGGCACACGCCCATCCCACCGTCCAAGTCTCACACTGGGTTGATACTTGGCTCCAGGGATTTCATATTTGAATTTGTCTACCAGCTTTTTACGCTCGGTAAGTTCGATGCCGGCAACTTTTACGTTGACTTCATCACGTATAATTAATTTTGCTGTTGCCATTAGATAATAAAAATCTTTTCGCTGTTAACTTGCCAGCTTTCTTTCCTGCTACCAATCATTACATCAGTGAATGAAACTAGCAGTTTGGGGGACACACTGTAATCATGATTGCGATTCATGTATACAATTTCGTCTGTGCTTTTCTTGGGGAGGCCTTGATCATAAACGTGCAAGGGCATTCTATTTACCAGCTTTGCATACTCCACAATATCATCGATTGTAAAAGTCTTTTTAGCTGTTAGCTTGCGGCGATAAATCAATCGATAAAACTTGGGATGCTGCTTGGCAATTTTCAGCCTAAGATCTTTGGCAACTTCATATCCTAGCACAGGCGCATTATCCACTAGCATGAGTAGGTTGTCCATTTTAAGACCACCTAGCTTTTGTTCAATGTAGTCTAGTAGATTAGCAGATGCGTTAGTGATAGTCAATTGACCTTCTTGCTCAACTAGTTCAATTTTATAGCCCTGCTGTTCTGTTTCGATCATTTGATCGAACAATGAACGCACTTCATCATCGATGATGAACTGATTCATTTCTCCGATGGCCACAGCCCAATTCAGCATGTGTTCAGTCATGCCCAAACGCCATACTCGTTGTTCATCATCGAACTTGCCCGATCCCTGTCCTTCCCGTAGTTGCTTCTTTACGGCATCAATCAACTTGACATCATAAGGGAACCTGATTACGATTTGATTATTTTCAATCGAAATGCGCTTGGTTCTATCAACTTGTCTAATGCCAAATTTGAAATTGGTCAGCTTTTCGGGTGCCACAACATTGTGTTGCGCCAACTGTCTGCGATACTTGTCAACAATCTTTACTGCTAGTGCAGCCTGTTTGTCTGTATAAGGACGATTTAGTTCAGCAGTTTGACTGGCTAAACTTTCAACAATGGCAACATCATATCGTGCTAAACTGAGTGGGCTGGGCACTTGGTCAAACATGCCAAGAAGTTTACCCAAGGCCGAACGATGGCCTCCGATAAATTCCATGTATTCTTCAACGTAATCAAATGTAGGCTTTGTCATGTTGATATTATAGCAACACACAAAGACAAAGTCAATAATTTAGGTATGCGGGAATAGAAAGTCTGCCAGATTCTTCATGTAGTTACCTGCATTTTTTTGATCGGAGATAACTTTTGAAAGTCCAGGGCAGTTCAGTTCGATCAACTGTAAACTTATGGCACTGTCCATGATTTGAGATATAGCAGAATCTACATCCAACCTTAAAAACATTTTATAAATTTCCAAATCTCGTAAAGGTGTCCAAGTCAATGTATTGCCTAAGTGCCAGTGCTGGTAATCGTTTACTGCCATATCGCATAAACTCCAACAAAGTTCTTTCCAAGTCATGCTTCTATCTACAGATTGCGCATCGAATAAGCTAATATTTTTGGTTGAACTGAAATACGGGCTATGAAACCATGATTTTGAATTAAGCAAATCTGTTATTTGAATGTTGTGATATTTTAAAAACAAATCACCATATGCAGGACTACGCAACATAAACTCGTCGCCGGGCGCTCCCGATACTAACACACAAGGATCGACCCAGTGATGTATTTGATTGTATGCCCAAAACTTTTTAATGTCGCGATGATTTTGTAGCCAAAACTTATCGTATTCTACTATATTACATTTCACTAATTCAAAATCATTGCTGTACCGTTGCAAGTAACTGTAGACTAAGGCTGTGTCTACGCCACCACTCAGATATGATTTAATGGGCAGAGTATTGTATTTTAAAAAGTTTTTTGTTTTTTCTGTCAGTCGTTGATCAACAAATTCAACGAGCTCGTCAGAGCTTACTGTGCTGTCGTCAATTGGTCCTATTTGATCGTATTTTAAAACTTGAACAGAAAACGCATCATCAACAACTAACAAGTCATCTACACAAGCTCGTTTTTCCAATGTTGCTAGATTGCTAATTTCAACTTTATCAGTATACATTAGTGGGAAGCTTCTTAGCTTGTCGGGTTTGACCTGTAGTTCATTACTTCTGTTGTCATACACAATCACACAGAAGTTGCCTTCGACAACAGGGTCTCTTGCGTCGATTATTTGTTCTAGTAGATCGTCTAATAGACCTGCATCAGCATATCCTTTATAAACACAAGAATAGGTATCGGTGCTGTGCTGTTTCCAGCCTGCATCTGTGCTGACAACGAAAGGGCCTAGATTATAAAAATGACTAAAGTTATGTCGTGGATCACGAGCTATTGAAAAGAACAAAGGTGCTCCTTAACGTTTTTCTGGGTAAAGCACTTCGTCAATAAACCGTAAAATGGTTTGTTCGGGCACGCCCATGGAAATCATACTGCGTGCAACGTGAGGATTCTGTTTGTTGTTAGCCGCATACTTGCGTTGGATTTCGTAAAAGTCGTTTGCGGGATCTGCTGTCTTGCCCACGTTGTTTAGATAGTAATCCAAGTTTCGTTCTGCCAAACTGCAAATGCTTTCCAGTTCTTCTTCGTCGCTAACGTTACCAGCAGCCACAATATTTGAACTGAAAATTTCCTGTGCCCATTGTGGTAACTCGCGTTCCTTTTTCCATGTTAGGTCACGAACTGTATCAGCAAAGTGTTGCATCATGAAATGGTTGGGATCACCACCGTTACTCATGTCATGGAATGCACCTGTAATTTTACTGGGACCACAGACAGCATCAAATCCCCAAATTGGACTTGGATCATTGTAATGCGGAAAGATAGTGCAGTGAAGAACTAGGATCTTATGGCTCTTCATCTTGTCCACGATCTCTACGTGTGCCCTACGATAAGAAGGACTGGTATAGAGATGATTATACCATTCGTATTCTTGTGCTTCGGGCAGTAGGGTTCCAGTTTCAGTTAATCGTTGCTCAAAGTAGCGTCCTACCTTAAGCACTCGTTCCCACAGCGGTGTTGTCATATTGTTCTATAATCCTTATTGACCATTCAAATGCACAACGAGCTTCTTGACCCATTGTGTCGTCGTTTAACTTTGCTCTTAGATTCTGAATCAGTAGCTCTTTGTTCTCAAATTCCAATGCAGTGTGACTACCTGGAATGATACGCTTAATCATTTGCCCACCATACAGGTCGCCCATATGCCAAGTATACATGTGTGCCAAGACCCTATCGGGATCCTTGCTTATGGATAGAATATAATTGTAGTAATCTTTTGTTACCTGATTATACTCGGGGCGTATTCGATCCTTGGGATACATTTTTAAGAAATCGTCCCATAGGTAAAATGCCCTACGAATATCTGGCAAGTCGTCTAGTAAACGGCAAGCACCTGCGGCACCTTCGATTGCTCCGTAGAACAATGTTTTTTGATATGTAAAATCTATCCAAGTATCAGGATTTAGGTTCCCTGCAAATACTGCCCGCATAAATTTTGTGGACTCTGCTCTGTCGTGTAGATCTTTTGTAATTTCTTTGAGGCTCATGAACATACTTATCTACAGAGCATATAGTCAAAAAAATCCCTGCCGAAGCAGGGATTAAAGAATCGCCACAGGAGCTAACTGTTTGATTTGGCGATCCGAAACTTATATCAATAAAGGCGAATGCTAACCAGTTTGTAGTTGGCGTAGGCAATCGCAAAACTAATCACAGCCCAGAAATACTGTCCACGAACCAATGAGTCCATACCGGAGCTGGCCAACCAGCCAATCACAAACCAACTGATCGGATCTTGATTACGAATATACCAATTACGAAAATTATTCCACATGATGTTTTCCTATTACTTAACGCTACCAAGCATGGTCAGGTTGGACGGGATGATGATAGTCTGCACCTTGCCAGCCTTCACAGCTTCGGAAATATTCAGTTCAGCTTGCGCTTTCATGAATGCAATGGAGTTGGTGCTGTTGTTCGCAAGTGCGGCCATACGCTTGGATTCCAGTTCAGCAGTTTGAACTTCGACTTCCTTGCGAGCACGTTCGTTCTTTGCACGAACCAGTTCGTTAGCAGATTGAACAACACTGTCAGCAGGCAGAACGTTACGAATCATAACCTGCGTAATGGTAATGGAATCATCCAGCTTTTCTTCAGCAAGGTTACGAACCATTTCTTCTTTGACGAACTGTTCCATAGCTTCACGATTGTCAGCCATGTCCAATGCTTCATACTTACGTGCGGCCTTGTAAATGGCGTTACGTGCATTCTGCGTGACATAGTTATACATCAGGAAGATGTCGCCCTTGTGTTCAGCGTGGAAGCTCTTGTTCTTGGTGCTGTAAAGTTCAGCAACTTGTTGCGGGTTAACGTTATAGACAATGACCGCATCAAAGTCCTTCATGGTGCTGTTGTCTTTTGCAACAGGGGTCATATTTTCAAGTGCAACGTTGACGTCCTTGATGGGGAACGTCAGCACATCGCCGATCAGTGTCTGATTGAACGAGCCTGGATTCAGTTCACCGGACTGAACCTGTTTGTCAAAGCCAACACGCACACCAACTTCACCAGTTTCAATACGGGTGCAACCAGCGGCAAGAACTGCGGCGGCAACAAGAGACAAAGTAGCAAAACGCTTCATGATATATCCTTAAAAGAGAACAACAATAAACGACAGGAAAAAACCTGCCAGTGCAGAGCACATTGTAGCATAGGCAATATATTTTGTCAACGCCCACTGTGCTTTATCGGTCAGCCGATGCCAACCTGCAATACCAAATCCAATCGCAAACGAAAGGATCAACCAAATCAACAGAACTCGGATCATATTAGTTACAGACCTTTTGAATTTGATCGGTTGGCATGTTGGTTTTAATTGCAGTCATTCGACAATCATGTGAATTGTGCGATTTAATACCAAACGCCAATGCACCAAAGACCAGCATGGCCACAACTACAAACCAAATAAATTTAGATTCAGAATTCATTTTAACCTCACTTAATAAGTTTTTCTACATCCTTGTCGGACAAGTCCGACAAGGCCGCGAACATCTTACGCTTTTCGATTCGTTCTTTTTCCAATCGTTGGCGTTCGAGTTCTTTGGCTTCTGCTTTCTTACGTCTTTTTTCGTCCGAAATACGCAGAAGCATATCGTATTGTTGAGCTCGTGCCCAACCACTTAGCCACACTTCTACTTCACGAAAGGTTCCCACAAACAGTTCAGCATCGCGACTAAACACGGGCAAGCTGTCTCCTTCGCCGGGAAAAACTCCTACTGCATCGTAATTGTCCCGACCAAATCCGCCATGCTTGGGATTACCGATTCGGAATCCGAGAACCTTTGCCTGGTCCTCGATACGTTGAAAACGCCTATAAGTTTCGTAACCACTCATATCAGCTTACTTTCTTCTTAGTCTTAAGCAAACCCAGTGCGGCTTTTTCTTCTTCGCTCAAGCGGGCCAATGCTTCTCGACGGATGCGTTCTTTACGTGCCTTTTCTTCACGGGCCAATTGAGCCTTGCGGTCTGCTTCCTTGTGCTTTTCCCACCATTCGCGCACTTCATCATCTGCGAGCAAAAGCAAATCTGCGTGGCCGTCCACTTCCAAAGCTGTCATTGCTTTACAGGCAATTCGAGCCAAACGGTTTGCTTGATCCTTCATCTCCTTATACTGCCAACTATCAGTAGGAGATTCGTAACGGTCCGATTCATAATCTCTGCAGGGCATAGTAGTCTTTCAAATTACAGCAATTAAAAAAATAAAAAACGCCGCAATAGGGTGACCGAACAAGAGGGCCATCATTGCCAAAATGGTTCCAAAAAATGCTCGGTCACTTCCCATATTAAGCCTTCATGCAAGTAGTCTTAGCCATAGCTTGCCAACGAGTCGGGAAGCTCTTACGCAAATCCGCAATCTTCAGCGCCATACGCAGGCTCATTTCGCGCAACTTGTTCTTGTTGGTGTCCATGAACTCGAGGATTTCGTCCTTGCCAATGTCACCAAAGTCATAGTCCACGAACAGTTCGCCATCGTTAGCAATCTGCTTGATACGCAGGAACTTGTCGCGCATGCTATCCAGCGTCAGATCCAGATAGTGGCAACGCGATTGCAGAGCGTCCAAGTGGTCGCGCAGTTTCTGCGACTTCATGGTATCGAACTTCAAGTTAGTAATGAAAATCACAGAACCATTGAAGTTGAACTGATCCGGCACGCCTTCACGACGGAGCATGTTGCTGTCAGCAAGCCAGCTGATCTTACGCTTCTTGCCCGAATCCAGCGCACCCTTGAGCAGGTTCAGTGCAACGTCATCCAACAGGATGCTGTCGCAGTCATCAAACACCAGCACACAGTTGGGGTCACTGTATTTGTAAAGAGTGCAATACAGGCCCAGGGCAGTAGCAGAACCTTTAACAACTTCAGCGCGAAGCTTCTTGCCAGCAATTTGGTCAAACAGGCAAGCCTTCTCAACAACTTGCTCAACACCAAAGCTCTTGCCAACGCCCGGAGGGCCGCTAACAATCATAGCACGAATGTCGCCATTCGTAGCAGCCTTAGTCATCTCGTCGAGGATTTCGAAACGCTCACGGATGCGGGCAATAACTTCTTCGTCAGTCTCCGCAACTTCAGCGGCACAGGTCTCGACTTCAGATTCGAAGTCAGCATTGCCAGTGACAAACTCGTAAGCGCCAACACCAGCAACCTTGATGCGGATCACTTCAGGGCAGTTTTCAAACGTGCCACCGTTGCGAACGGTAACGTGGCCACCAGTTGCAGTCTTGCGATACTGCTCAACCAGCTCAAACACCTTGCCGTCAACGGGTTTGTTACGGTAAGTGCCCTTACGAATAAGAATCGTTGCGTTCGACATATCAGCTCCTGTTTTGTTACGCTATGAATGTATTATAGCAGTTCTGCCATTTTCGGTCAATACCCAACCAAAATGAATGGGTATTAAAAGTAATACTAAGGTATTACCCGATAACAATCACACGAGGAGAATCATCGCGATCCATGAAATGCTCGCCCTGCTGGGGCGCGGTGAAGTAATCAGTCTTGAACTTTTTGTCAAGTTCATTTTGCCAAACACGCTTGATAAACTTGGCGCGAAAGGTGCCGTCACCATGAACGCCAACAACTTGGCCAACCATGTAGCAGTTGTCAATACCAACGAAGTCCAGGGACTTGACAACATCACCAACTTTCAGCATCTTGTGCTCCTGTTTTGTTACGCTATGTCATTATTATAGCAAAACAGGTAATTTCGGTCAACCGAAATTTTGTAACACTTGAGTATTAATCTTGGTCAGCCGCAGTGATCTTTTCGCCAAGGTATGATTTTACGTTACGCAGAAGCTTGCGCTCAGTGTCATACACATATTCCTTGACGTCATCTTCGGAATGCACCACAAGGATAAAGCCATTTGCGGCCTTACGAATTTCGAGACTTTCAAACATAGGGAGCCTTTAAAGGTTATTGAGCTATAATAATAGCAGATTAATTTTTTTACGTCAACGGCAGTTTAGCCGATTTTTTTGAATACAGTATGCAGGACGCGACTTGCAGATTCAAAGTTCTTTTCCATCTTGGGCAAGTTGGCAAGTCCATAGGCCACAGTGCCCATATCAATGTAATAAGTGTCCGAAGGCCAGCGGCGCTTTTTTAGTGGATAGCTGTTTATCAGCAGACATTCGTCGCCAATGGGTTGATAGTTTGTGCTGGTTAGAATTTGTATTGCAACAGGCTGTTCGCCAATGTCAGTGCGTTGGAAATTTCTAGCAAACAAATGGACCACGTAAGCTTCTACTTCGTTGTCCAAAAATATACCGGTATGACCTTCGCTTTCCAGTATGAGGTCATATGCGGCACGAATATAGTCTTGCCAAAATACACTCATACTGTATTTAATCCATCTTAACAATCATCTCCTGCGCTAGTTCTTCTTCGCTTAGGAACGGATAAAGGTCATGCAATCCTGCTTGCTTTCCATTCTTCAATGCTTGAGTAGGTAAGATTTCTTGGTCTGCTTTGCATCGACAATCAATAATCATTGGACCTTGACTGTTGAACCATTCACCGAACTTATCCAAGTCACTGGCCAATCGTGCATCCTTGTATTCAATTTCAAACGATTGGGCAATGTTTTTGAACTTGGGGAACCAAAGTCCTGTTTGGCTGCTGGTGCCATATACACGGCCATCAAAGTATTTGCTCTGTGTGTTCTTAATACTCAAGTAACCGTCATTGTTTAGGATGACAAACTTGATATTAAGATTGTGTTGTCTAACTACTGCCAACTCTTGGATGTTAGTCATAAAGCTACCATCGCCAATGATGCTGATAACAGGCTTTTGGCTTGCCATAGCTACACCAATTGCCGCAGGCAGTGCCCAACCCATGTCTGCTTGTGCAGGACTGAACACAAAACGTTGCCCTTTCTTTGCGTTCAGCGCAACGGGTCCAGCATAACTGATACTGCCAGCATCGCCCATCAGTGTCATGTCTGCGGTGCTATTCTTGTTAACTGCATCTAACACTGCATACAAGTTCAGTTCGTAATCTTCGTTGTTAGCTTCGAACTCTGGCTGCATTACTGGCCACTTGGCTTTCCAGTGGTTGCATTTATCGATCCATTCATATCTAGTCATAGGTCCATTCCTATAAAAAATTCTGTCAGTTGCACTGGAACCTTTTGGTCAATCTTAACAATGTCTTTGTTAAGCTCACTCAAGTCATAGTCTATCATGATTTTATAAGCAGTGGGTGCAAATTGATTGGGATCATATCCGACTACACTGGCATTCAGACTACTACCCAAAATCAATAGTAGGTCCGCATTTTGAACTGCAAAGTTACCTGCTCTGGAACCACGTTGTCCAATTGCACCAATCGAAAGTCTATGACTATCTGCGGTGTAATCTCTTGCTCCGTATGTGCTTACAAAAGGAATGTTCCACTTTTCGATGAACTTGACAAACTCGTCAACTGTGCCGCTTTGGCGAATACCATATCCAGCAAGGATCAAAGGACGCTCTGCTCGCGCAATTGCATCACGCACTTCTTGGAATTTGTAATAGACAAAGTTCACAAATGGCCGAAACTGTTCATATGTTTCGGGCATCTGTGCCAACTGAATGTCTCCGGGGATGTCAATCCACACAGGACCTGGACGACCCGACTGTGCCAACCAAACTGCTTCTTGCAATGCAGGTGCAACTTCACTTACATCAGTGATGAACTTGGCCATCTTGGTAATGGACTTGTAAGTATCAACCACGTGATGTTCTTGGATACCATACTTACGAACATTTACGTTACGTGTTTTGTTGATCCAACCACTGCAAGTATTCAGTCTAACATTGCCACTAATAAACAAAACAGGCACACCATCTTGCCAAGCATTCAATACAGATGTGGCGCAGTTGGTTCCTGCACAACCAGTCGTAGGATTAACTACCGCCAGTTTGCCTGTATATTTGCTTTCGCCAATGGCAGCATGGCCTGCACCCTGCTCATTGTGATAGCAAACATAAGGCATGTTCTGTTTGATGAAGCCATCATTTAGTCCAGCAGCACCGCCTCCCATAAGGCCATGCACACGTTCGACTCCAATTGATTTTAGATAGTCGGCTATCCAATCACATACTCTCATAACTTATCTGCCCACTGTTTAATTCTATGAATCGCCGACTCAATGCTGTATAAATCTGTAGCATAGCAAAGCCTAATATGCCCTGCACCATGTTCACCAAAGCAACTGCCTGGCACTGTAACAACACCAGTCTTATCCATTAGCTGTTCACAGACTTCTACATCAGTTAGTCCTGTGCCAGTAATGTTGGGAAACACATAAAATGCCCCGCCTGGTTGTTGGCAAGTAAAGCCTTTTACTTCGTTCAATCCAGCGACAAGAACATCTCTACGGCGTTCATATTCCTTCATCATCTTGTAAACTGCATCCTGCGGTCCACGAATAGCTTCAATGCCTGCACTTTGCACAAAACTACTGACACAACTGCTGGTAGTCTGTAACAGTGCCGACATACGTTCCATTACTTCTTCGGGACCAATCAATGCACCAAGACGCCAACCAGTCATAGCAAATGCTTTGCTAAATCCATTGCTTAGAATAACGTGACTCTTGCATTGGTCATATTGGCTTGGGCTTGTAAAATGATAGTCACCGTAAATCATGCGACTATAAATTTCGTCGCTATACAAGTAGATGTCCTTTTCAACACAAAGGTCGTAAATGTCTTTGAGCTCTTGCTCTGTCATTACTGCACCAGTTGGATTGTTGGGACTGTTGATGATTAGCAGTCTGGTCTTGTCCGTAATTAACTTACGAACATCATCTGCTTGCATCCTAAAGCCATGTTCTTCTTTGAGTGGGACTCGCACTGCATCAACACCACACATCTTGATAGAACTGTAGTAAGTGGCGAAGCCAGGATCGGGCACGAGCACTTCTGTGCCAGGGTCACATAAACAGAACACTGCATAGAAAATGCCAATGTTTGCACCAGGCAAAACCAGCACTTGCTCCAAGGCAGGCATGAAGCCACGACTTTTGTAAGTTGCTACTCGAATGGCTTCTCTAAATTCCAAGTCACCCCAACTGCTTGTGTAGTGTGTCTTGCCCTGTGCCAAAGCCGTTATCGCAGCCATAGTAATATTAGTCGGTGTAGCAAAGTCAGGATCGCCAATCTCCATATGGATCATGCTACGACCTTGCTTTTCTAAATTACGGGCTCTGTCCAAATATTTGAACATTGGTTGCCCGTCGATATTTTGTGCGGCTTTGCTTAGACTTTTCATACAAACAGACTCATAAAACCATCAACCTTCTCACCAATATAAGCAATTTGCTCGGGAGTAATCACAGGGCTAGTGCCATGGAAAAACGTATTGGTCATGGTCAATGTTGCGTTGGGATGCAGATTCTTGGCCAACTCAGGATCCATCAAGTGACTGTAAGCAGGCTGCAACATGATATTGCCAGCAAAGTATGGACGAGTTTGAATAAGGTTATCTTCTAAGTAGTTAACCAATTCGGCACGGTCGAACGGTGCATCTTTCCTAATAGTCAGAGGGAAAGCAAACCAGCTGGGGTCAGCTTTGGCTCGGGCTTTAGGCAAATGGAAGAATTCTTCGTAGCGGCTGTAGATATTATACAAAAGATCATAGTTTCGTCTACGCAGTGCATGAATCTCTGGCAACTTTTTAAGTTGCTCCAGACCCATGGCGCATTGTAGTTCGATGGGCTTTAGATTATATCCAATCTCATCATATACGTATTTGTGGTCAAATACTTGGTCTGGCAATGAAGGAATCCAATTATTGAAACGCTTGCCACACGTTCCACATTTCAGCTTATTTGCTTCTGGTCCTACACAATAACATCCACGACCCCATTCACGGAAGCTACGAAGAATTACATCAGTATTGGCGTCATCGGTAGCCACATAGCCACCTTCGCCCATGGTCATATGGTGTGCAGGATAAAAACTGCAACTGGCCATGAGTCCGAACGAACCCAAGGGCTTACCATCATAAGTTGATCCCAGTGCATCACAGCAGTCCTCAAGCAGAATCAAATCATGCTTGCGAACAATTTCCATCAAACGATCCATGTCAGGGCAGTTACCCAAAACGTGTGCAAATGTAATTACACGAATGTCTGGATGTGCTGCCAATGCTTGTTCAACTTGATCCAAATCCAAATTCAGTGTGTCCAATTCGATGTCAACGAACACAGGATCAAATCCCACTTGCAGAGTAGGATTAAGTGTAGTAGGAAAACCTGCAATGGGCATCAATACTTTAGTGCCCTTGGGCAAGTTATATCCACGCTTGCTGGTTAGGGCACTCATCATCAGCAAGTTGCTGGAACTGCCGCTGTTGGTAACGATGCCTTTGGTCTTACCAAACTGTCGAGGAAACTCACGTTCAAACTTAAGTCCAGCATCGCCCATGGCCAACCAACCATTTAACAGACTTTTTACTCCTGCTTCGTATTCGTCGGGACCATAGTATGCACCGGCATAATTTACAAAGTCTCGGCCTGCTACCCAAGTTTTGTTTGCTTGTTTTTGTTCTGCGTATTCTCGCACCAGTTTTAGAATTTGTTCCATGTATCACCAAATAAAATTATGTTTGTAGTATTCTACTATCTTTGCTAGCTCTTTGTCAAAGTCTGCGTTAGCCGACCAGCCCAGAGCACGTAGTTTCGAATCATCAATACTATAACGAACATCCTGTCCAATACGAACCATATGTTCGATATAGTCTTTGGGTGCTACAGTTTGGTCAGGAAACATTAGATTCATGATCTTATCGACAACTACAATGTTTTGTGTTTCGTAGTTACCGCTGATGTTGTAAATTTCGTTTACCACACCTGCTTCAATAATTTTGATTACAGCGTTGGCAGTGTCGCCTGCAAACAACCAAGTTCGAACAGGTGTGCCATTATTGTGCAAATCAACTTTGCGGCCAACACTCAAATACTTTACTGTCTTGGGAATCAGCTTTTCGACGTATTGCCCAATGCCATAGTTGTTAGTTGGACGCACAATAATGTAAGGCAGTCCATATGTTCTAGCCCAGCTGGTTACTAACATATCGGCAGCAGCTTTGGTAGCACTGTATGGATTGCTGGGTTTGAGCAAATCAGTTTCAACATGACTGCCCTGTTCAATGTCCCCGTAGACTTCGTCTGTGCTGAAGTGCAAGAATACGGGCTTCTTGTATTTCTTCTTGTTGATCAGCTTAAGGAGGTGATGCACACCGTTGATGTTGCTGTGAACAAACTCATCACTGTCTTCAATGCTGTTGTCGACGTGCGTTTCGGCAGCAGTATTGATAATATAATCGCATTCGTAGAGACGCTCCAAATCATTGATATCAGAACGAATAAAATTAAATTGGTCACCATATCTCATGCTCCAGCTTTCAATCCAGCCTTCGTTGCTGGCATAGGTGCATTTGTCAACGCCTATAACATACCAACCTTTTTCAAGGCAAGCTTCTGTGACATGACTTCCAATGAAACCCAGACAGCCCGTTACGTATACAATCTTCTTACTCATATTCTTTTAATCCTTTTACAAGCCCCTCTAACTGAATAGGCAATGCCGCTAACTTAGCACCTGATCCAGTATAGCTATTTGCCAAAGTTGCATTGGACACATTAATTCGTGCCCTTGGCGATAGCATTTGCAATAGCTGACTTAGCTTATATTTTTCTGTGTAGACGCAGTTAATGTCCTTGAACCAATACTTGGGTTCGCAATATGCTTGCACAATGCGGGCAAAGTCACTGGCACTGATATAGTCAAAGAACTTATCTTCTATAGTAATTTCATTGTTGGCCAAAAACTTCTTAAACAGTCTATTGCTGGGCTCGGAACTATCAAAGCAACCAAACAGCCTTAGCGTATAGAAATTATCTTTTTCTAAACACATACGGGCGATGGTGTTCTTAACAAAGCCGTAACTTTCCAACGGTCTGCAATGCAGAATATCCTTTTCATCTACTTTACCAATGGGTAGTCTGCGGTCAAACTCTGCTCCACTGCCAATATTGATATACTTCTTTACATGTTTGCTATTGTAAAAGTTTAAGAAGACGGTCAAGTCACGCTGAACATCTGAATAGTTGATGTCGTTGACTCGAGTGCCACCACCGCTAATAGCACAGTTAATTACAACGTCGGGTTGATTAGAAGCTAACCAATAGTCAACTTGATTAAAGTTTTCCAAGTCAACTGTTTGCCTAGTAACAGGCAACACAGTATAACGACGTTGCTCAGTGAAATAGTTAGTTAGATAAGACCCGAGAAACCCCCGGGCACCTAGAATAGCAATTTTCATTTTAATTCTGTTAGTAACGGAACGCCCAATGCTTCGTTAATTTGTCGCATGCATTCTAGCTTAGTTGGGCTGTGGCGGCTACTGTGCCAATGAATTACTTGTGCATCTTCATACTTACAGCCATTCCATTCGTCTTGCACTTCAATAGGATGCCACGGCAACCATTGTGCTTGATAGAAAAGATCCGGTCGGTGTGCTTCATTCCATGGCAAGCCCTGACTCCAGAACATGGTGTTGTGAATGATCTGCTGATTATTATAGCTTTGCATTCCATCACTATTGTCCCATTGTTCACGCATAGAGCGCTCCAATGTCCACAGATCCTTGTTCATGTTGTGCGGATAGTATTGCAAATCATTGTTAAACAAGTTGTCAAAGCTCTTGTTATATTGATTAGGTTCATACCAACTCTTGGGATCAGTCCAGTTAAACAGTCTGAATTCGTTGAACTGATCAAAGATTTTAGTGGGCTTAACAAATTGCACATCAGGTCCAACCCAAAGAATGTTGCAAGGTTCCCTGTGCCAAAGCTCATATACCCTGTCATTGTTCAATGGCATTGCATCATTAATGCTTTCGATTTCTTCGTCGAACAGGATGTATTCCCAATCGCCTTCGAGGAAGTGTCTGGCACTGCTCAAACTATGCAAACACATTTGGCGATACGTTTCGTAGATGTCGCCTTCGTCTTTAGTGTCTTTCCAAACCCACTTGGTGCTCTTAATCCTGCGGTGAGCACAAACCACATAATTTTTGATAGTCATTGATAAATGTTTGTTATACTTGTATATATTCATAGTTAACGGACTGCTCGTTAACTCTGAATATGTGTGCTCCATTTTTGAGATGGAACTTGCGTGCCATCTCCGTAGGAGGACTTAGTGTAACAAATCTTTTTACATTGGGCAACTGATTTTTAATCTGTTCAAGACCTTCTCTTATCAAACGTTGTCCAGCGCCTGGCTTGTAACTCCATATAGTATAGAATACAGCAGTGTCTGGATTGTCTGTTTGGTCATTTAACAGTTCTTGTTCGCTACTAGGAATGGTGCTGCACAGCCTAGCACATACTACAGCACTGACTTGATCTTGTTCAGTCAATGCAAACACAGCTCTATTAGAGCCAAAACGTTCTTCGTGTGGTATGTGCGGGCGCACAGGGTCATCTTTAAGGTAAGCAGCTAATGGATCGGTAAGGTTGGGAATGGTGTAAATCATGGCTGGCGTCCGGTTACACCGTATTTATAATATTAGCAGTAAATGATATTATTGTCGATCCCACAATGCCCCATCGATAGACAACAGTCTAGTAGCTCGAATGTCAGTTTCACTGATTGGCAGCATGTTAGGATTTTGTCGCTTGAATGAACTGCCCTTAATACGATCCAAAATTCTATTGACCTTTGCCAGTTCAGTCTCGGGCACTTCCAGTAGAGATAAAATTTCTTGTCTGCTACGATATGGTTCTTCAACTTGGCATAGCTTCATCAACACAATGTCGAATTCTAAGTAACTAAATCCAAATTGATCTTCGTCGCCTTTACTAATACCTAGTCCGTCAGTAGGTGTAGCAAATACTGTGCTTTCAGGAACACCATACAGTTCAGCTAGCTTAGGCACTTCCCAGCTTTTGTTTAGCATTTGAATAGGTGCAACATCACCCACGTCACCATGCAGTGTCCAAAAGCCTGCGGCCAATTCGCTGAAATTGTCTGTGCTACCAACAAAGCCTTTCTCCATGCTGGCGATGTTGTAGACTGTAATCATACGACTACGAACACGTAGATTGCCACGACGAATTGCACTTTCAGGTTTATCTATTGTAGGGTCATAGTCCCTAACGCTGGCCAATAGATCTTCATATTGTTGTGTTAGATCTATGTGCATGTGGTCAAGGTCCAATGCTTTGCAAGCTTCAATACCGCGGTCTGTTTCTTTGGGATTTTGATGTATTGGCATGGTTACACCAATTACACGGTATCCAGCACGTTTGAACATTGCGGCTGTAAGTGCGCTGTCCACACCTCCGCTCATGCCAATAACAACTGTATTGACATTGTATTTCTTAGCGTAGTGCCGAAGTTCAGCTACTTGCTTTTGTGCGATATCTTCTAGTGTGTTTACGTCATTGTAAACGCCTTGATCAATTAGTTCTTCAAGAACTGAATCAAACCAATTGCTAAGTGGTGCCATATTTTCTTGGCGGCTGTATCGAAGTATTTCCTGTTTGAGACTCATGTTATATCCTAGACTATACAGTAATTATCATGCAGAGTGTATAGTCAAAAAAATAGGCCCTTCGGGGCCTATTTTACATAGCAACTGCGCCGCGTTCCTTAAATCCAACTGTGCCGCCTTCTTCCTTGATGCGCTTTAACACATCTTCAAAAAGGATTGGAGCAAAGTCAGTTTGTTCAACGCAAACACAGTGATAACGTGGATCGATTTCCTTGCTATACAACAAGTCGCCTGTCTTTGCATCAACACCACGAGCCTTCATAACTCTGTTGGCATGCAAGTGTCCGTGGATGTTAGCACCAAAACGAGCAAGACTGTCTGTATGCACAGGCACGTGACTCAGGATCAAACCGTTCATCACATGATAGCCACGAACATCTCTAAAGTATTGTGTATAATCCGACAATTGAAAGATGTCATGGTTGCCGCGGATCAGCACCTTGTCCCCGTTAAGTCTGCTCATCACAGCCAAAGACTTACGGCTGATAACCACATCGCCAAGATGATAAACTTTGTCTTTGGGCTTGACACGTTCGTTCCAAGCCTTGATCATAAATTCATCCATTTCCTCTGCACTAGCAAAAGGTCTAAGTGGACTTCCGTCCTCTCGCTTAAACACTGTGCAGGTTTTTTCGTGACCGAAATGAGTGTCACTTGTTAACCACACTGCGGGCATAATACTCTCCTAGGCTGTTAGCCAGTTCTGATTGTCTTTGACGGTAACTTTTTCGTTACCATCGTGTTCTTCGATTTGAAATGCTGTTCCTTCAGCTAACCAAAGAACATCCAATTGATCCACTCCCCCTGTATAAGCAAGAGGCCATTTAAGGGCGATGTAGGATAGAATTTTTTCTCTATTACCTGCTATAACAAGATCCACTAGCCCTGGGTCAAAAATCATTTCAGGGTTGTCTTCGTTCCAAGTCGACCATCCTGCTCCGTATCCCGGGCTGTAGACAATTGCTACTTTTCCATTCGCTACTGTTTTGTTCATATGTCGCCTTCTTTGACAGGCGGAACATAAAGTCCTGCTTCTGTCTTTTCCCAAACAATTTTGTTGTTCTGCTCATCGTAATTAAAAGGAACACCATTGATGGTTTGCGGTTCGTTCTCGTCATAGGTCCAGCCCAGAGATTTCATCATGCGGTGCTTGACCAGTAGGTTAGGACTACGAAAAGATTCTGCATCATCAAAACCCATCATAACACCAACTTCGCATACTGCACCACTACGACAAATACCTGCATGACAATGCACAATAACGTTCATACGATTAGCCATTGCATGTTGCAACAGACGCACAAGTTCATTGGCTTGTTCTTGACTGCACCGCATGGACTCTTCGAGAGCAAAGTCCTTTTCCTCGATATCCAAGAATTCAAATTGATGCACTTCTTTGAACTGGTATTTGGGCTCAGGGAACCCAAAGTCCGGATCCGTAATCTGAATCAGCATAGCATTCTCCCCAGGAGCAATATGCGATCCTTTTTTAACTGCATCCATTGATACATTTTGAATCCACGGCATTTTATTTTCCTTCATCGGTCCATTTTAAGGCTATGAGTGTAGCCCAAACGTCTGTTGTGTAAAAAGCAAAATTAGCCCAGATCCCGGGGACCTGTTCTGCATAAATCCATTCGTCGATTTGAAAATATCTGTTGGTATTGGTCATAGAAAAATCAATTCTATGTGTCCAAGGATACCTTTGAGTCTGACGAAGGGAAAGCTGAGTTATCTTCATTTCTATTATTATACTAAATTTTTTGATTTTAGTCAACCAAAAAAAATAGCACCCGAAGGTGCTACTTTAGTATTGTTCTTGTGTCAGGTATACCAAACCCCGGATACACAGCCCATCCCGCATTTCGTGTATCGCGGACGCAGACTTTTCACTCCTTGCGGATGGTGCGGGCCTGCGTAGTTATTTACAACGTGTAACGGTCGATCATAACTGATCGCAACATGATAGCTTCTGGTGTAAAGTCTTCCATGTTGCCGCTTAGGATGCTCTTGGCAATAGCTGGGCTAAAGCCAGAGACCAAAGCAGTGCCGCTCTTGTCGAACTTTACTGGTGCGTTGCCGTATGCGGCATTCAAGTTCCAGAACACGACCTTTGGAAGTTCGTATCCAGCGGCTTCATACTTACGTGCAATCATTTCAATTGCACTGTCGTCATGCTTGACACCAGCATCAAATTGCATGTCGCTGAAGATAACAAGAGTTTCTGGCATTTCTGCTTGAGGAACCTTGTTGTCCTTGGCTGTCTTAAGGATAAGTTCAAATGCGGCGTGAAGGTTGGTGTTAGCCACTTCTCCAGTGTTCATTTGATCAATCTTTTGATTGATGTTACCCTTAAGGTTAACCAACTGTGGTCGGTTGCTGAAAGTTAGGAAACAGTCAGCAAACTTTCCCTTGTTCTTGTCTGCAAAATACAGGCCAAGACTGATTGCAACTTCCAAGCAAGACAAGCCTGACTTAGAGTTGTAACCACCAGCTGGGCAGGTCATAGACCCAGAACTGTCAACCATTGGCAACACGTTAGCGTCACCGATGTAGTTAGGCAATGCATCCCATTGGGCTTGCAATGCATCCAACTCTGTCTTAGACATAGCTGAACGGCTGTATCGGTTGATAGCGCCCTTAAGGACATCGTATGGATATACTGCACCAGCGTTAATCTTAACGCCAGCTTCACCCTTGATCAACTTTTGAACGTATTCGGCGTAGGTAGTACCATGACGGCCGAATGCCTTCTTATAGCGAGCATGTGCCAATGAAGGAACATGGCTATAGTTGATGTTGTCCCAGTCGTTGGCACACATTTGTGTTTCAACAACATTAGTCATACCAACAAGAGTCTTGCGGTATTGCTTAGGAGTCATCCCAAACATTTCGCGGATTTCGCGGGCAATATTGCCTTTGCGAGGAGTCCACTTTGCGGCAAGACCGTTGCCCTGACGTAGGTAGTTACCCAACAGGTTATATGCTTCCCACTTCATTGCTGGAGTAGAGAACACAAACAGGTCGTCGAAACGGCCAATTTCAGGAACCTTGTTGATCAAGGCCTTGGCATCTTCTGGATGCTTGAGTTCGAGGTGCTTAAGGATTTGGCGGAAGATTTCTCGTTCGCCGGATCCACCACGCACATCGCGAGCCCACTGTGCGATACGCAAAGCCAGGTCTCGATTTTCCACATAAGCGGCGACGAATGCGGGGATGATGTTTTTGCCACGGCTTGCACCGATGTTGTAAAACAGATCCACACAGGCGTTGGCTGTGCTTTTGCGGGCCTTCATACCATTAGTGGTGCGGGCTTCTTGATTCTTAATTGCTTCTGCGAATTGCATAGTTGCTCCTTTCTGATTGATTTATGCAAACTGGATGATTGAAACCGGTTAAGTTTTTCTGTCTGCTCTAGCCTAGTCCCCAGTATATTGGTTCAGTTTCCTAGACGCATACCAACAATTCATGTTGGCTAGATTGTGTTGTGTCTGTACAATCATCATAGATGTCTTTCCATCAGTCGTCAGTTCTATCAACGCTAGTATTACTACTAGAAGTGTTGCCACTTGCCTTGCGGGCCATCTTCTACTGCATTAATTGCGGCTTTAAGCATTTGTTTTAAATTGCTGAACTCATCCAAATAGTATCAGGTTAGTGTTGACTGCTTTTATTATACACAGGCCATCACTCTGTGTTCGTCCGGGAACCTATAACACCCCTTCACAGCCTTGCGGCTCCAGTTTTTGTTATAAGTTTTACCCCAGACCAGATCATAAAATATGAAATGTGCTGTATCTAACCTTTAATTTAACAATACATCTATTGTATGCGAAATTTTATTATTTGTCTACTCTTTTTGGTAAAATTAAATTATTGGCAGGGGATGATGGGATCGAACCACCGTATGTCTGAATCAAAATCAGATGCCTTACCGCTTGGCGAATCCCCTAAGTTGCTGGTGTCCAGTACTGGGATCGAACCAGTGACCTCTACCGTGTCAAGGTAGCGTTCATACCGCTGAACTAACTGGACAATTATTATATGTTAAAATCTGAACAAATTTTATCGAAAAGAAGTTGATGTCCTACTCTATTTAGATGCCTGCCATCGGGCCAAAAATATTTTTTATATCCCATCAACTTGTCTTGTTTTATTTTTTCTTCGAACAAATTATCTACTATTTCGTGATTTAGACGCTTAGAATCGATAGCATCAATTAGCCAGTTACTAGACCAAATTTCAGGATGTATATAATCAGGTTCTGCCCATTCTGTTAAACATGGAATGTAAGGAATTAAATTTGGATAATCTTCGATTAAAGTTTTATCTAGCTTCTGGGCGCCGCCAATGGCATGTATTTTTACACCCAAAGAATTAAAGTTATTATAGCATTCTACCGTTTGCTCGATTATTTTAGATTTAAATTCATCATACTTCATATTATAATGAATGAAATTATTGTCTGCGATGTCTCTTAGCGGATCTGTTTTAAACCAAAATATCAAATCAAAATTATTTTCTGCTAATAAATTAGTCAAAAATCTAAAAGCAGATCTATTGCTTCCGCCGCCCATCCCTCGATTAATCACATTGTGATTTTTTTCTTTAAGATAAAATGATAAGCCCGGGTGTAGCAAGGTATACTTGTTTTTCTCATCAAACCCCCACTCCCCGCAGGCCCAACTATCTCCTACTATTGCTATATTCATTTTATGTTAGAATGGCCCGGCCACGAGGAATCGAACCTCGAACTAGAGCTTAGAAGGCTCCTGTTATCTCCATTTAACTATGGCCAGGTAATGTGTCTATTATACGTGGAAATTAATTAAGTGTCAACTGGTCCCACCGATAGGAATCGAACCTATATTTGAGTCTTAGGAGGACCCTGTTCTATCCATTGAACTACAGCGGGAAATTGGTGCTGATGGTGGGAATCGAACCCACGACCTCTTCCTTACCAAGGAAGTGCGACTACCTCTGTGCTACATCAGCTTAGACGTCGGTTACAACAACATCTATTAGATAGCCTTGCAAATTGAATTGATTGACTCTTGCTAAAAAGAATGTTTCCCATTCTGTTACAGCCGCTTGATCTGCAAAATATCGTTGTCTTGTTTTACGATCATTTAGGTAGATGGGAATTATTCTATCTACTTTATTTTCATCGAACATGGTTGTTATTTTTGATATTGTGCCGTCTTGCCCGCGTAAAAATTCGTGAATTACTTCGGGTGGTAGAGTATCAATGTCTACGTTCCAGTTCGTAGTAAAAAGTTTATTCCAAACAGTCATATGTTTTTCCTAGTATATAGACTATTTATTCTGCTGGTTAACTGGCTCTAATGCATCTTTACGCATTAAAAATGGTCTGGCATTATTTTGACGATGAACCACGAGATATTCTATACCATCAATAACTTGTTTATCTCGGCGAACATCATTGCAAATGAATTGTTCGCCATTCAATTTATTTTTAAATTTAACGGTTTTCATTGCAGTCTCCTGGTATCCCGTGATGGAATCGAACCACCATCTCCTCGTTCGTAGCGAAGTATTCTGTCCGTTGAACTAACGGGATATTGTATTGGTACCACGAACTGGACTCGAACCAGTAACACAAGAATTTTCAGTCCTCTGCTCTACCATTGGAGCTACCGTGGCATTAAACTACTTAGGGGTGACCGGTGGGACTCGAACCCACAAAAACCAGAATCACAATCTGGGTCGGCTACCAATTTCGACACGGCCACACCTAAGTAGTCTTTAAAAGATTATTATACTATACTTTTGAATTTAAGTCAATTGGAGCCCCTCGACAGAATCGAACTGCCGCCGACTGACTACGAAACAGTCGTTCTACCACTAAACTAGAAGGGCATTATTCCAAATCGGGATAAGGATCGTGCTGTTGATCTTCGACGTTGCCTAATGCAGGCCAACGCCCTGCAGGACAAGCCGCTTGCGCGAACTTGACCTTAACAGGCATGAAACAATTGCAACGATTGCACACTCGCACCACAGGCTTAAATGCAGGGCAAGTTTTGCAAACGTTATAACGTTCTTGTGCTAGATCCTTTCTAGCTATTAGAACCTTCATTCGGTCTCTACTGTGAGCTCAATGTAAGGTCCGATTTGATCTACCGGGATAGTTTGAATGTAGTTCCATAAAATAGAACTAGAGTCATACGGGGTTCCAATATCCTCATTGAATCCTTGATCAGTGTCAGCAATGATTCGCACCGCTGAACGTTCTGGATTTCCCCAATTAATACTGTGAAGTGTTAAAATACGCATATGTCGACGATTACCTTTACAATATTTATTGTTGGTCTGGGTAGCAGGATTTGAACCTGCAGCCTCTGAGTTCCAAGCCCAGCCGTCTACCAAGTTGACAATATACCCAGATGAAAATAACAGGATAGCATCTTTGGTTTCAGTAACAGTGAAATTTTTTAGATTGCTGTTGCTATCCTAAATTCAGATATTATCTGACTGCCTTGGCTCTTGCTTCAATCACATCGTCTGGATTACCTTTAGTAATCACGTTTTGATATGTATCAACAAAACCACTGGCATGATCCACGACCCTATTGTCAGGTTCGTGATATGTTCTAATACGCTCATTGCCAGCAAGAAAACGTTCTGTGTCCTTGTGGAAATGTGCTTCTACTCTACTGCGACATGCTGTATATGCCGCATGTTTATTATCTTCTCTGCTTCTACTGGCAGTGCCATTCGCAGTTATTCCGGTTGGTTCGTGGATGCAACGGCAACAATTTTGATGTTTGTTGCGATGCTGTCCACCTTTACCAGTTCCGGAAAACCACTCAAAGCGAAATTGATCTTCTGTGATTTTCATAACTGCTCCTAATGACAAGAAATAACAGGATCGTTTTTTACGGTTTAGATTAGCAGTCTAATGTAATTTTTTGCTGAACCGATCCTAAAACTGGTACCCAAGGCGAGATTCGAACTCGCAACAACATAGTGTTTAACCTACGACCTCAACGTAGTGACTCTCCCAATTCGTCCACTCGGGTATAAACTGGTGCCCCCAGCGGGACTCGAACCCGCAAAATTCTGATTTTGAGTCAGACACGTATACCAATTCCATCACAAGGGCAATACTGGCCGGTCCTGCAGGAATCGAACCCACATCTCCAAGTTCGAAGCATGGCATTCTATCCATTGAACTAAGGACCGAAATAAATGGGGAGCCTAGCTATTCTATTGTTAGTAGACCTCGCTAGATTGTCTCGAATAGGCAAGTTTAACTACCCTACAGTCATACTATAGTGTCATTGCAGTTCACCGCACTGCAACTAGACTGCTGGGGACTCAAACCTATCGTCTATCCCGCTAACTGGCAGGCATGCTAGGATTCGAACCTAGAACGACTGAGTCAAAGTCAGTTGTGTTACCATTACACCACACGCCAACGAAACTTGGTAGAAGCGGTGGGACTCGAACCCACGATAAACACCGTATGAAGGTGGCGCATTAGCCGCTATGCTACGCTTCTATTTTTGGTATCGCGGACGGGATTCGAACCCGCGTCCATAAGTTGAAAGCCTACGTGTCCTTCCGGTAGACGACCGCGATACATATTACCATATAGAAACACACTATACCTCTACAGCCCAAATGTCGTATACTAACATCTCGACGTGTAACATGTGACTACTGTCTAGAATTTTCATCTTTCCAGGCAATAATGTGTTTTTATATGGTAGGAGCACAGGGATTCGAACCCTGGACCCTCGGATTAAAAGTCCGATGCTCTAACCAACTGAGCTATACTCCCATAATGGTCCCTACCGTCAGAGTCGAACTGACACCTCATTGATTAAGAGTCAAGTGCGCTACCATTAACGCTAGATAGGGATGGTCATACTATATTGATTTATAGTGCCATCCCAAACCATATGGAGTATTGAGATGACACTTAACGTTTACCACGTTTCATGTCGTTCACCTTTAAAATAAATTTTCTGTTTCTCTTGTCGACGCAAAGCCTTATTGCTTTTACGATGACTACCTGCTTTACGGAACAATGCCGCGGCCACAAACCGATTGCGCTCGCGCGGCAGTTCCTGCTTGTGCTGTTGCATTTTACTGCTCCTTAAAGTGTTATTATAACTGATCTTGGATTTAATTGCAAGTCAGTAATTTGTATTACGGGATACATTTCTAAACGCTCTACCAAATGAGCTAATCTTCCATCAGGAAAATGTTGGATTCGAACCAACTACCTTTCGATTTTGAGTCGAAAAAATTTGCTGTGTGTATCCCAAATTCTATACTAACACAAATCTTCACACATAAATATTTTTATGAAAATTCTAGTTAATAGACCTTTTACCGATCACGGTAAAGGTATTGCCTCACGTTGTGAAGAAATCTCTCAATCATTAAATGTTAAGACATCAGTATACTATTCAGGATACTTAGATGCACTTAACAACGAAGGATCTTTACGAATCATAACCGACGATCCTAGTCAAGTTATTGTTATTGTTGTTAATGACTATCTTGCCAATTGCACTCATAAATTAAATGTTGAAAGACTTGCATCGATTCCAAAACATTTTATTATTGTTTGCGAGGTCCACAATGCACAAGGCGATTTTGTGCAGTATCCCAATATTGAATTTGTTACTATGGCGCCCAGCACCTTGGCAAATCATAAACAGTGGGAAAGAGTATTACCACAAAACCTTAAAGATCTTGTCAACGGTCCGCATTGGATCAGCATTAACAACAATGCTAGGCCGCAACGAACAATGATTTCTTGTATTCTTGCAAACTACGGTTTAGGCATTAAGCCCAATAACGTTGGTCTATTACGAATCAATATCGAGAATCACGGCGCAAGACTTCCAATCAAATGTTATTCAGAATGGAAAGATTGGTTGATTTGGCACAGCCAAGATCCTATAGCTATGTCAATTGGCCAGGAACAAAAACTAAGTTTCGGTTATAGTCGCCTTGAAAATGGCGAACACGAATTACCGAATACAGATCATTTTATTCCAGGATTCCCAAAAAGCCTAGATGTTGCTACAAATTTTGATCTTAGTTTGCGACCACTTTATCACAGCAGTGTATTGGAAATCGTTAATGAAACTGTATTCTTCAACAAAGGTGTAGTAGTAAGTGAAAAATACTTACATACTATTATGGGTTTCGAATTTCCTGTTATTATGGCAAATCCTGGCACTGTGGCATATTTGCGTTCTCTGGGACTAGATATGTTCGACGACATTATAGATCATTTCTACGACGAAGTAAATGACCCTGTGTATAGGGCGTTTATTGGTCTGGAGAATAATCTACACTTACTATCTAATCCGCAACTGGCACGCGAATATTGGATCCACTGCTATCCTAGATTCCAAAAGAACTATAATTTTGTCAAAAATGATCTTGGACCATTGAGTCAAGCTAAGTTCGAAACTGATTTTATCAATTCGCTGTCTAAGTTTCGTTAATTGGTGCCCCTGGCAGGACTCGAACCTGCACACGGTGGCTTATCTGGCCACTGCTTTGGCGGAGTATAAAGCCGCGTCTTTACCATTAAGCTACAGGGGCTTATTCATTGTGTTCTTATTGGCGTACCCCCAGGGACTCGAACCCCGACCGACAGTTTTGGAGACTGTAATGCTGCCATTACACTAGGGATACATATTTGCTTTGATAAACCTACCAAATAAATACCATCATGAAAGAACGTATTCCTCTAAATTTACGACGTCGGGTAATCGAACGAGATGGCTATCATTGTGTATATTGTGACGAGGATTTAACCAGTGGAGAAATCCATATGGATCACGTTATACCCGAAAGCCAAGGCGGACCAACTACTTACGACAATCTGCAAGTAACTTGCAGAAAATGTAATTTAGCTAAAAGCACCTTAACAGAAAGCGAGTTTGTTAACAGACTACGCACACGAGCTGTTAACATACTAAATCGCTTGGGTGTTAATTAATTGGCGGAAGCGGTGAGATTCGAACTCACGGGCCAATTACGACCGGCAGTTTTCAAGACTGCTGCAATAAACCGGACTCTGCCACACTTCCACAAAACTTGGAGCGGGTAAGGAGGCTCGAACTCCTGACATCTTCCTTGGCAAGGAAGTGCTCTACCAACTGAGCTATACCCGCATAAAAATGGTGCCGGATATCTGATTCGAACAGATGACCTACCGCTTACAAGGCGGTTGCTCTACCCCTGAGCCAATCCGGCATAAAACTACTTATCACATTTAAAATGTGATGACAATAAATTGAATTTGTAAGCCTAGCGCCTCCCTCATTCGCTAGCATTTCGCCCATGTAAACAAGCCCGGGTGGGTTAGAGGTACGTAGTAATAGTCGTTACTTGTTTGCTACTAGGCTAATTAGGCCCAACTCACACAGTTTTCGACGCTGTGCTTTGACGACATCTACACTTACAAAACTTGGCGGTGCGACTGAGACTCGAACTCAGAAACCGGCTTTCACCGATCGACGGATTAGCAATCCGCTCCAATACCATTATGGGACCGCACCAATATTCTTAACATATAGAAACACACTAACGAACCCGGACGAAGGACTCGAACCTTCTAGGTTTCCCGTAGCACCGGCTGTATTGCTACCTACAGGTTAATGTGTTTTTATATGGTGTCATCTTTTCCCATGCATTGCGGAGTATATTCTGCATGGACATAGTGGCGCTCCCATATTTCTATGAGCCTCCCCCTTGACACTTTGATGACTATAAAGCCTCTCGGAAAAATCTTGTCTTCGTGTTATAGGCGCCTCGCCTTCACACGGCATTAACTTGGTGCAGCATGTTGGATTCGAACCAACGCAAGAAAACCATGATTCATTCACATGGTTGAGGCAACCTCACCCCGTTACATCCTATGCCGCAAAATTGGCGCACCGTAGGGGACTCGAACCCCTGGCCTCCGCCGTGACAGGGCGGCGTTATAACCAACTTAACTAACGGTGCAAAATTCGTGCCTAGCCATAAGGACTCTTACCCAACTGTTTTGTAACTGACATACCGCCCGGCCAGGCTAAGGTCGCAGTGTTTTCTTCTTGCAAGAATTCTTGCTTGTTTGGTGGACTTCGTTGGAATTGAACCAACGCCTACGAAGGATTATATCCCACGCCGTGCTTCCCAGCTAACACCAGAAGCCCATTGTTTAATAGGGATGAAACCGGTGCACATGTTGGCTGATTTGTACTTTCGGTGCGCTCAGGCACCGGGAGGACGCAACCCCTCCTTACTTCCGGTTTCAAAAATGGCGTCCACCGTCGGTATCTCACCGCACTCCTACTTTGACTGGTAAGGTCAAAGCCCCAGATCTCCTGTTGAGTGGACTGACTTATAGCCTCGCAGACAACACCACATCGGCCGCTACTACTATAAGCACTAACTAACAATAGACGCTACCAGGCATTTGTGTGCCCGTATCACAGTTAGTTGGTCTATTTAACTTGGTGGACCGTAGGAGAATCGAACTCCTACCTGAGACGTGCAAAGCCCCCGTGCTCCCATTATCACTAACAGCCCAAAATTCTTACAGGATTACACGGCGTTAGACTGTCGGCCTATGCCCGCCTAACTTCTGTCCTGTGACAGCCTTTTCCGCCGGCAACACTTTTCTTACCCCTACTGGACCGACTTTGCTTATCGTTCGTCAATCTGACCTGCACCGAATTACCAATGCCTGCGTAATTGAAGTCCGGAAAGTCTCTCCCGGGTCGGTTTTCATGTACTCATCTTATCCCGGGTCGGTTTCCATCTACTCATCTTACTAAGTGTTGTCTTAGTGTATTGGTTCCCAGTAGAGGTAACGCTCCTCTGTCTTACGATTATCAGTCGTGTGCTCTACTTTTGAGCTAACCGGGAATAAATTGGTGGAGTATCCTGGGATCGAACCAGGCGTGCCAGAGGCGGCGGATTTACAGTCCACTGCATCACCATTGATGCTTCTACTCCAATATTGGCGTCCCTAGCGGGATTCGAACCCGCGTACCCAACGTGAAAGGCTGGTATCCTAGGCCTCTAGATGATAGGGACATCACTATATGAAAACACACTAACGGGGCTATACACACGAAAGAGGAGCGGTATACACCGTCGTATCATGTCTCGGCGACCCCTTAAACCGATTGGTTAGTATGTTTACATATAGCGGTCGCTTCACAGCGACTTATATGTTGAATCAATTTTTAAAGAACGTTTGTTAATTTCTTAACATGTATCTATTATAGCAAAAGATACATTTACTGTCAACCCCAATCTTTGTGATTGCCGGCAGCTTCGTTGTCACGATAGCCTGCGGTATAGGCAGTGATTTCCTCAGGAGTCATGTCCCCGAGATCAACACGGTCGGACATATGAGTATCACCCTTGAAGTAATGGGGGCTATAAGGACGGCTGTAATAGCTGTCAGCGGCACCGCGGTCATACGGGCCACCATGTCGTTCATCATACAGATTGGTCATATCTTTCTCCATTCAATAGTGATATTATATGCCCAAAATGATTTATTGTCAATTCCCGTTCTTTTTGAACGGGCATTGTAATACTATTTGTTTAATTTGGAGCATCGGGTAGGATTTGAACCTACGGTTTTACGGGTTTGCAATCCGTTGCATTGGACCTCTCTGCCACCGATGCATTAAATACTGTATGCAGACATACGATGTAACCACTCCCCAAGGTCTCCACATACACCTAAGCATAAGCGATTGGGACACGGGTTACATTTTCATCAATGATATTTACGATGAGCGTATCACAATAAAATTTTTCACAGACATGGAGTCTGCTATCAACTTTATTAGATCTTATTTGTAGCAGGATGCTTTTTTACTTTTAACGGCTGTGCTACCATTACACTACTAGCCGGATTCGAACCGGACCTGCTGTTTGGCTTAAAGTTAAAAAAGGTTGCTGGAAGCATCCTAATTAGTTGGTGGAGGATAGCGGGGTCGAACCGCTGACTGAAGCTTGCAAAGCTACCGTGTTCCCAACTATACCAATCCCCCATATATGGTCTCGAACGAGGGATTTGAACCCCCACCACATGCTCCCAAAGCATGGACGCTACCAGGTTACGCCAGTCCGAGTTTAAACTTCTCTACATACTCTTCTACCTTAGGTAGAATTTCTGCTTTATACCTGCTGTGCATATACTGGTGATGTGTAGGGCACAGCGGTATTAAATTTTCTATCCTATCATCACTGTGGTCCTCATTCATATGATGGACCGCAACAATTTTATTTTCTCCACAAATTATACATTCTTTTTTATGCTTTGTAAAGCACAAAGTTTGATAATTTGTTCCTTTCCAGTTTCCGTTTTGTTCGCCACTTTTAAAAAGTTTATTGGCACAAGACCTAGAACAAGTTCCTTTTGATGTTTTATAGTTTTTGATGATGTCATCGCAAACTTTACACCGTTTTATATTTTTTGGATTCATATAGCACGAATCTTCGTGCTTTCCTATGTTTCCTATGGTTGTTACTTTACCGCAAAACTTACATTCAATTTTGCGATTCATTGCAACTAAACCAGGCTTCGTAACTCTATTCTTCATATAGTTATTTATGCCAGCGACACAAAAACGAGATTATCTCGTATCTGCTACACTAAACTGGTGGAAGTTATAGGGATTGAACCTATGACCTTCGCCTTGTAAGGGCGTTGCTCTACCGCTGAGCTAAACTTCCAAATTGGTTGCGGTGGGCGGATTCGAACCACCTAGGTAAAGCTTATGAGACTCCCCTCTCTCCTGACTCACCGCGTCAATTTTATAAGTATACGACTTTTCACTAACAGAGCCTGTCTTATCAGCAGGGTGCTCATACACTTATAAAATTGTTCAGCCACTCCCACCACAGGAGCCCTAAACTGGATAGTTACCCCGTCCACGTTACTGTCGTTTGGTCCAGCTTTCGTCAACCTAGGATATTCTCAAGTCGCCCATGTAAAGCGGGCCTTGCTGTAGATCCTATGCACAGTGTCTATTATGGCATGACAATAGCCCCAGCTAATTAACGGCTACTGGCTCCGGGTTATTTGGAGCGGCGTGCGAGAATCGAACTCGCGACTTTAGCTTGGAAGGCTAAGGTAATACCATTTTACGAACGCCGCATTGTTTGGTGCCCCAGGGGAGACTCGAACTCCCACGCCTCTCGGCACTGGCTTCTAAGACCAGCGTGTCTACCATTCCACCACCAGGGCATATTCTTACTTATCTATCTAACAGGATCCGCTTTTTTTTCTTACCATGAAAAAGAGTTATTTGCTGAAAGGATCCTAAATTTGGCGTCGGTGTTCCTAGAACAGAAGTGGTGCGGGGTCATATCGCACGATAGCCACAAGGCTTTACCCGAAGGCAGTCGCCGTCTTTCACTTACCGACATAAACTTGGCTCCGGTGGCTGGGATCGAACCAACGACCAATTGATTAACAGTCAACTGCACTACCGCTGTGCTACACCGGAATAATTTCTAACTTGTGTCTATTATATATGCAGACTGCATATATTGTCAACATCTTTTTTTAATCGCTAACCAGAATAAAATCCGAATTTACCTGTTTAAGGTATTGGATATATCGGTTAGCATAAGGGATAGGAAATCTAAGTTCCAAGGCTTTTTGCCTGAACTGTAAATCTCTCAATGCTCTTTCCTTTTGTGTCAAATCAGGATTGTTTTTATTAACCCAATTCAACATAGAAGAATTGTAATGATGTTCTATCACGATACCGATTTCGTCTTTGTTTTTGTATGTAGGACTTCCAGGAACCAAACTGAACACTCCAGAGTGGTTGATTCCTATAACCGTATCGTCTATTAGATATTTTTGATATCTTTCCATCATTGCCAAAGACTGCTCAAAATCTTCTCTTGTTTCAGTAGGGTAACCAACAAACATTAAAAGGTTGTTTCTTATACCATACTTAGAACACATTTCCAAATGAAAATCTAAATCTTCATTTGTGAATTTTTTATTCATTTCGAATCGAAGCCTGTCACTACCAGTTTCAACTCCTATTGCTAGGCTTTCACAACCAGCAGCTTGCATCAAACGAAACATTTCTTCATTGTGTGTTTTTTTATCTCGCACAATGAACATACCATTATAACTGAACTTTTCTAATCCAGGATAAGTTTCTTTTAGTTCAATCATTGCCATATTAAATTCTTTGAAACTTTTTAAACTACCGTTTATCAAAGAATCAACTATGGTAAAATGCACTGCACCAACATCTAAATGATGTTTTAAAATTTCATTGGCAACATTCTTGCCGCTTCTAAATCTGAATTTCTTCCACATATTAGAAACATCGCAAAACGAACAGTCTCTAACGCAGCCCCTACTGGTGCTGATAGAAAATATAGCAGAATTTTTCAGTTCTAGATTATGATAATTATCTACCTCAATTTTTTTATAACTAGGTAGTAAAAACTGATTATCGAGATCGTCTAACTGCGGCACCCAAGATTCGGGTCCCGTATTTTTTCCGTTTATACCTAGAGAATTTTTATTACCTTTTAAGAACTCAGGTAATACTACATCTCCTTCTCCGAGACAGTAATAATCCACTAGATTATTTTTTAATAGTTCAGACCCAAAAGTCCTGCCCATTTCATCTGTGCTGGAAACTCCGGGGCCGCCTATTATAATTTCTAAATCGGGTAATGCTTTACGCAATGATTCCAAAAATACTCTGGCCAATGGCCTTTGCATTAAACTGAAAACACTAACCAACATTAAGTCGGGTTGATAGTTCTTTGTATCCTCTATTATGTTCAATAACGGAGGTTCTAATATACTAACAATTTCTTGTGTGGTCCCAGTTTTTAACAAATTATTGTAGATCTTATCCATGTCGGATTTAGACAACTCAGATAAGAATCTACTGTTCAGGCTTATGCATTGATAATCAACTTTTGCATATTCACATGCACCTGCTAAAAAAGCAAGAGATGCAGGTGGTTTATCAGCATTAATTAAATCAACTGTCACACAAATTACTTTTTTCATAAATGTTTATCAATTAATTCTTTTACTGTAGCAAAATCCTTCGATAATTTTTGCACAGACTCCGGGCCTAACTTGTAAGCCCAGGGAAATATATAATCATGATTATATTTGGCTTCATGTTCTATTTTCTTATCTAATAGAAACGTAATGAACGGCAATTTGAATTGCAACGTCCAAAAACCATTAGGGCCTAATACTGTTGAATTACTGTGCTTTATATTATCAAATTCTATATAACTTTGATTATATTTAAACCAATCTGGAATTTTTACACCGTCTACAACCAAACTATAAATTTCTAATATTTGATCTTCGACTATTTTTCCGTCAACTAGTTTAAATTGATCATGAGTTTTGCCGTATCGTTCCACCTTTATATAATCATCTCGATCATTTAGCAATACATCAATCGATGTAAATTCTTGAGATAATTCTTTGTCAAATAGACATGTTCCGCCAAGAAATATCTTGACCTTAGGCCAACCGTTAAATTCTGTGGCACGAAGAACTAATGTTATAGTATTCATATTAGTATATATCATATCTTTTGGTGGCCAGCGTCTAGTCTGGCGGCGGAGCCCGTCATGGGGGCCCGGCACTGTTCTTCCAAAAGGTATTCTATAACATACTATGCACCTAAATCGCTCTGGGATCAGCAGTAGGGAATTGAACCCTGTAGTATGTTATAGAATACCTTGCGTATTTCTACGCAAGATATGTTGGGGTTAAACCCCAACCAGTAATTTATACTAATGTGTTCTCGCCACACGTTCATCCTACTGTCCGCCCGTTTGCAGATATTTTATAGTGCTCTGCGTGGCCCACGTTGCCACATTGTTACACTAGTTAAGCGTGAAGTTTGGATTTGAAAGCTGTTTTACGAGCTTCCGCATCTAACCTAGCACGTTCCACTTTCTGTAGGATCATCTTTTGAAGCTGATCCACGGATAATGTATGCTCGGTAGTCCATTTTATTTCACGCATTTGTCTTTTAATGTCTACCTTCTTCATTTCTTCCTTTACTAAACAAAAACCCCAGGGTGTTTAGTCCTGGGGTCCTTTTGAAGTTTGTTTGGATTAGACTCTTGGAATCTTATCCCCTTCTTGGGACCCCGACCTATTCTCTGGTGTGCGATCATTACTTGAGACACTAATCGCAGACCAATAGGTGGGCATGAAGCACCCCTGCTGGGCTACAAAATGTTTCTGCGCTAATGATCTGGTTTGTTTCATATCAGTGTCTATTGTATTTTATTTAGTCTTTGTTGTCAATACCTATATGAAATAGGTATAAAAATAACAAAAATAATTGGTGCTCCGAGCCGGAATCGAACCGGCATGCCTTTCGGCGAGAGATTTTAAGTCTCTTGTGTCTACCTATTTCACCATCGGAGCATTTTTTAACTTTTTCTATTGTAGCAACTTATCAATTTATTGTCAACTGTTAAAAACATCAAATAAATTGTTAAGTCCTTCTTCGCTTAGAATGAATTGTGCTTTCAACTGTTCTGCATCGGGATCCTTAGCATTATCGTATACAGTTGTGAACCTAAGTTCAAACTGTTTATTGTTGAATGCTGCTATAGGACGAACCTCTGCATATAGTTGATAGCCGCCTGTGTTTTGAATTAACTTTTTCATTTTGTTTTGGTGCGCTCGGAGGGACTCGAACCCCCAACCAAGGGATTATGAGTCCCCTGCTCTAACCATTGAGCTACAAGCGCAATAGAGTTATTATATGCGATTGTGTGTTTTGTGTCAACGGCGTTCACGGGGTTTCGGTCCATCTGCTTGCGGCTCTTCTACTCCACCACGGCGAGCACGTAAGCCTTTTACTGCATGGGTCTCGGGCTCCTTGTCCGCAACATCCGCGGCCATGGCGTCTACCTTTTCAGTCTCGTCAGGTGTGTCCTTGGCGCCGTTCTGCAGAATCTTGAACGTAAAGTTACCTTTGATACCTGTGCTGTAATAAGTCTTGCTAGCACTAAAGCTGACCCCTGTAACTGTCTTGCTGGGCCATACGCTGTCGAAACTCTGCAAGATCCACTGGTCACCTTTTTCCGCTGCCTTAGTGTAAACTTGAATCAATGCGCCATTGTTTAAGATCTCACTGGCTGCTTGGCTGAAGTTGGTGGAACTGTTGACATGCTCTGCTGCTTTGTGCGCCACTGCGGCCAACGAATGGAAATACAAGTTCACGCTGTCAGGATTGTCAGTCTTACGTCCAGCAATTAACTTTTTGAGGTTCGGGCTGATTCCCATCTTTTGAGCGCTCGCGAGAGACGTCGGCGGCATCTTCTTAAAGTTTTGTATATCGGTTGCATCTTCAGGGCTAATAATTCCATACTTGACTCCCAATATTAATGGTGCACCTGCTTGTCCTGCTTGCACAATTTCTTTGATTAGGTCGATAACTTCTTTATGCTTGTTAGCTAACTTGCTATTACTTTTATCCAATTCATTGGCAGCGTCTAACAAGTTCTTGGCGCTGGCCTGTGCACCTTTTGCGCCTTTACTACTGACTTTGATCTTCTTACCATCTTGAGCAATAAGAATACTGTCGCTCAAACCTTCTGTTTTATCTGTACCAAAGTTAATGCTGGTTCCGTCAAAGTTACCTTGGCCCAGGAACGTCATAGCCGCATCACCTGCATTACCTTTGTAAACGCCAGTTTGTAGTGCAATAGGATGCAACAATTCGCAAAAATAGTCTCTAAACGCTGTAAAGCTCATACCTTGTGGGATCGGCATTACATATGGCAGTTGATTACCACCTGCTACATATTGTGCAACTTTTACTAGCGGGCTATTAGCACCGAACTTGGTAGCAATTTGCTCAATGATGTCTTGCGGAGTCAAATCACTTTGCTGTGTTAGAATATCCTGCGGAGTCATACCAGCTTGTGTTTTGGCTGCTGCTTTACTGTTATATTTGTAGCCAGGAATACCTGTTTGATTATCCCATTGGTTCTGTGTTGGATCAAGCTTGATCTGTTTGTATGGCTTAACAAATGCCAAACGCTGTCCGCTGTCTGTATCAAACACTGCGATACCAAAAGCTCTATCCGACTGCTTAAATTGTCCTATCAAGTCCACGTAGGCGTTGGGAATACTATGCACGATGTCTTTAAGTGCAGTTACCATTTCTTCGTAAGAAGGATAACCTGTTTGCCCTTCTGGGTAAAAAGTTATGGAATTTACGTAGATTTTTTCATCGGGGTTGGTTGTGCTAACAAATTCTTCACCTGCACGGCGTGCGCCCAAGCCGCGGCTTTCAACAATAATGTTGTCTAGGATATTAAGTAGGTCTCTCATAATGTATATTTATTGGTAATTAAAATATCAGATAAGATGTGGCACTGCAACATAAATATTAGTAGAAACACTAATATGGTTTCTACTGAGGAGCGCAAATGAAATTTCTACAATGGATCAAAAGTCTATTTCACGACAGGTCTTATCAAGATAAAGTCGAATCTTATGTAGCCAGCAAGCATCCTACCACAACTGCGGAAGTGGAATATTGGATTAAACAATACGACGAAAACCAAAAAGGATGGGCACTATGAAAAAATTTTTAAACAGTTTAGTCGAATTCATCATTGAATGGCGAACATACCAAGCAAAGAAAATATCAATTTACCGCATGTATTAACATGTATACAACTCGATTTCTAACCAAGACTGAATACTTTAGATATGGCAAATGGTTAAAGTCTCAAGACGAAGAAACTGTTCACATGTTCTTTGGCTATGCTGTTAACGATGCAGCTATAGATCAGCTGATCGATGGCATTATGGCTTGTCCGCTAAAACACAATTTTCTAGTAGCAGAAGATCACGGTCAATTGATTGGAGTTATCCATATTGCTGAGACCAACATAGATGAAGTAGAATTTGGTATCATCGTTGACAAAAACTACAGACAGCAAGGGATTGCAGACTCACTAATTAGCGATGCTATCATTTGGGCAAGGAATAGAGGCTATCATTCTTTGTTCATGCACTGCTTGTCATGGAACTATGCCATAAAACGTTTATGTAGTAAGCATGGGCTACTGATTAGATCAGAGTCTGGAGAAAGCGAAACTAAAATGCCATTGCCTCCTGCAACACCTTATACATGGGGCGCAGAAGTTGCAATAAAAAACAGGAACATTTATAAAATGCTCCTGCAAAATAATTTAGATTTTATCAAAGAAATTTACGGTTAATTTTTACGTTCGATATCTTCTTCGACGCAATTTTCTCCGTATTGAATTTCAATCAACTTCAATGGCTCGTCGGTTTCGTTACACAATTGATGCCATTCGTTTAACGCAATCCAGCAGTGTTGATGTTTACTAGGCGAAGCTTTGATGTCATAGTCTGTGCTGTTAGGATCTACAGTGTATACAGTAGCTTGCCCTTCGGCCACAAACCAAAACTCAGCCCGCTTTTCGTGACGTTGCATGCTTAGGCAAGTCTTAGGCATCACAGTAAGTTCTTTAAGTTTGGTGTTGTCTCCGCAAGAGTGCAAAACACGGTAATAGCCCCATGTTCGCTCGGTCTTTGGTGCTTTCCATTCCTCAAGAATCCAGCTAGAACTATTACGCTTATCCTCACCGCCGACACCAAACACAAACTCAACATCATCAAAAATCATTTCGGGAATGTTGTCTTTGGTCCTGTCTCCCCCGTTGGCAAAAACAATTTCTGCGCCAGGGTTGTTGGCTTTGACTTGCCTGATAGCATCACAGCTGGAACCATCGTCGTCGTTATATGTAATAACTTCGTCAACCATAGACAAGTTGCTGACTAAAGAATAACGTTCATGCAAGGGCATAAACGGGCGTCCTTTTTTACGAGTCAGCCATTCGTCGCTGTTTAGCCCAACGATTAGTCTATCGCCCAATGTGCGAGCTGCTTTGAAGTAAGCAAGGTGTCCGGAATGCACGGGATCAAACCCGCCTGTAACAATAACAATTTTCATAAAATTACTTATAGTGTTACATCTTCCATACCAGCAGTCCTGAGTCTGCTTACGTGTCCTAGCATGAAGTTTTTACTTTCCAACCCTTTGATTAGTCCCAACCATTTGTTACGCAGTAGTGCAACTTCATTAATGATTGTTTCAAAATCAACAACTTCATCCTCACCATCTACATACTTTTCTGCATCTCTCGATGTTAGTGCTCTATTATAATTTTCAAGATACTTTTGAAAGTGCTTGCGCCTAATTTTACGTAGTTGCAGGTTCAAAAAGTTTAATACAGCTTCAATCTCTTGAAGCTGATTAAATCGTTGTTCCGTAATACCAGGTAAGGCAGCAATGTTCTTTTCTAGATTGCCCTTTACAGAACAATCGTATTTGGCTTCAATCAATTCATTTTCGTAATGGTCAATGAAGCCAGGGATGTTGCCCAGGTCCTGAACTACTTGATTATACCACATTATTCGTAATCGTCGTTGTATTCTTCTTCATCGTCATCGAATCCGCCAGCATAATCATCTAAACTTTTCTTGGTGTAACTATCAGTGGATCCAAATTCTTTAAGTTCTTTGTCCCCAAGATAGTCAACCAAGATGCTCATCAAATTATCGCTAGCTTCTTGTCTGTCCTTTTGCGGAATATACTGCTTCAATGTGCTGTATACTTCGCTAAGTAGTTCAGAATCAATGGTCATCTTCAATTTCCTCTGTTACAGCAGATGACGACTTTTTGTGTGGTTGTTTTGCATAATCTTCCATTACACGATCCAAACTGTTATCTTCGTTGCGTTCCCACGCTTTGCGGAACTGCTTGATAACTGTGCCGTCTGCTAGAGTGTATTTAAGACTGTTGCCTTCCTTCTGCAATAAACCTTTACCTTCAAACATGTCAACCAAACCGCTGTAGGGATTCATACCCGTTTCGTATGGAATCTTAACTTGAACACTTTCGAAAGGTTTAGCGTAACGTGTCTTCATAATCTTACATGCTGCACGAATACCCTTGACTTCGCTGACTTTGTTGCCATCCTCATCCTCTTTGAGTTTGAGTTTACGCATTGCGACAACGATTGAGCTTGCATAGATAAAGCCCTGACCACCCGAGATTTTGTCATCAGGATCAAACATATCCTGTGATGCGTAGGTGTGGTTAGTTGCAACGAGTCCGATATTCAAATCACCAAACATGTTTACGCAGTTACGAACAAGTGCTGTAAGCGCCTTGGGCTTACGTCCCATGTCACCTTTCAAATCACCTGCTTCGAACTGATTAACATCAGTTGGGGTCAACATCATGCCCAAGCTGTCAATAACGAACAGAACTTTGGGACGATCATCCTCGGGCAAACCTTTGTATTCCTTAACAAAGTCGTTGATCAGTTTTGCAACATCATCGATCATTGCCAAGTTAACTTTAAGGAGTTTGTCTTCACCAGTATCGACACCGAGAGCATGTAGCCACGCTTCATCCAATGCGTTTTCAGTATCGATGAGGATAACATAAATGCCTTGTTCCTGAGCGTTTTTAACGAGATTGCCAGAGCAGATGAATGACTTTCCGGCACCGGATTCGCCAGCAAATACCGTAACCTTTCCCAGAGGCACACCACGGTTAAAATCTCCACTAATAAGATAGTTAAGAGCGTAGTTGTTGGTGCTGATCCAAGTGTCAGGGTCCCGGAATCCGATAGACAGACCGTCGATGCTTTTAGTGATTGTTTTACGAAATTTACTTACGTCGAATGGTTTTGCCATAATTATTTTTTCCTTGAAACTAAAAGGCAGGGAAGGTCAATCCCTGCCTAAACAACACAAGTTATGTCGTTTTACTTCTGGCGATTGCGAATCATCGCCAGGATGTCTTCAGCACGTTGGCTAGCAGGCTTTGCTGTTGCAATAGGTGCCTCTGCCGCTTCGGCTGCGTCATCTTCCCAAGGGGCAGCTTCTGCAACTGGTGCAGGAGCAGGACGAGCTTGTGCAACTGGTGCTGGGCGAGCTGCCGGAGCAGAATCGCTAGATGCCGCACGGGCTTCGGTATTCATCATACCGGCTGGCTTGTAGTAAGCACCCCATGCTTCCAAGTCATACGGCTCACCGTTGACGCTGGCTTCGAACATTTCTTTGATGATCCTCAATTCAGCTTCGCTGGGCTTTTTAGGCAGGAAGTCAGCCAAATTGTAAAGACCGAACTTTTCAATTGCTTGAAGTTCGTCTACAGTAAGTGCAGACTCTTTACGTGCCCAAGTAGAAGTGCTGTAGTCAGCATATCCACCCTTGCTGGTCTTCTTGATGTTAAAGTCCAAACCGCCTTCGTAGTCAGTAGGAAGGTTCTCAAGATCCGGATCCATCAGCGCATTCTTAACCAGATTGAAAATCTGTGGGCTAATAATGAAACGACGAATTGGATTTTCTGGAGTTTTGTCGTCGCTCAAAGGATTGTCACGAACAAACCCTTGGAACAAGTAGCTCTTCTTCTTCCAATACTTACGACCCATTTCTTCAAGACTCTTGTCCTTGAACCAAGTGCGGACTTCTGCAAGAATGGGGCAAGCCTCATTCCACATTTCAACGCAAGGGACTTGAACAAAAGTTGGCTTGCTGTCGGGTTGACCTTTGATGCCTGCGAAAGGCAACTTAATCATGAGTCGTTCAACCCAGAAAAAGCTGTTCTTATCATTTGCATCGGGGAGGAAACGCACACGAGCTGTGGTTCCTTCTGCGATATTCCAATGGGCGTAAATGCCATTGTCACCGCCTGTCGAGCCGCCTTGGCTCTTGCTGTCTTGTGCTTGTAGTTTTGCACGGATTTCTGCTAAAGATGTTGCCATAATGTTTCTCCTATATGATTTAAGATGGTCTTTGTTGTGCCTAGATACCCTACGCATCAATGCATAGTGTAACATATGTATTTAGTCTGTCAACGCGAAAAAGGAAATTTTATTTGGGAAGAACACCAAAAGTATGTCTATGCATTATTTGATCACGTATGTCTTATCATACAGTAAACGTTGGTTGTGTTCAAATATTGGGCAATACTCGGCTGCGAAATCTAATAGTGTTTGACGGGGGAGGTTGCCAATTCTTTTGATCTCATTGCACACTGCTTCGAATCGTTTATGTGTATTGGTTATAGAATCGTAGCTTTCATCGACAAACGGTGCGAAAGTTTTAAAGCCAAACGACTTAAGATACTCCAACGATCCTACTCCCGAAAATAGTAAAAACGGTTTGCCAAGTGCCATAGGCCTCATTGTTTTTTCTGTGAACACTGTAGAATTATAACAATCGGTTTCCATAACTATTTCGAATAGATATCGAGGTTTAAATTTAATTAAACTAATCATCAAAGTTTGATATGTAGTGTTGTTGTCACCTACTCTATGCTCTATGTCCAAATACAACGGCAAAGTTTCTTCTGCCCACTTTGCTTCATCTTTATATATGTCGGGATCTACTTCAAAATATCCACAGACGTGCGATAATGATTCTCGAAAGCTAACAAAACTTTGTTCCTTAAATTCAGTTTGTAAAAATTTTGCCATCCTAAATCTAAACAGGGTGAATCTATTCATAGGTGCCATGAAGATTCTTTCAAATTCTGTATTGACGGGTGGCTCATATGGAACGTAGTTTGCTACCCAATGTGCCGAGGGCAGCGAAGTTTCTTGCACCGATTCAGCCCAATCTACTGTTAATTTTTGAGTAGTTATAATTTTAATTTTATGTGATTGGTTTAATTCCAGGTCTTTTACGATGGCACCCACTATATCCATAAAACCACTGTATTGGATGTTCTCGCAATCAGTCAGCCTGAAATGCAATTCATTGTAATTAAGTTTATACAATAGATCAGCTAACATGTATGGCGGATGAAGCCATATATTATCCATAGTGAGCCAATACCTAAGAACAACAATCAAATTGTTATCTTGATCAAATTGATATTTCACAAATTATCGGATACCGGAAAGTTTCTTGATGTCGTTAAGTTCTTTTAGCAACGAGTCAACGCTTTCTTTAACACCGTTGCTGTAGCTACCAATTTCTCTATCGGAAGTGGTTGCACCATATACACCATACCCATAATCGTAAATGCCCATACGAGGAAATTTAAAGTTAGGATCCCACGCTGCAATTATGTCTTTGGCACGCTCTAGTTCTTCCTTGCTTTCGAAGTAGTAAACACCGTCTTGGAAACGATATTCGAATCCATGTTCATTAAAAAGATTTTCTAAACGTTGGTCTTCGCTTTCGCCGTCGAATTGAGTGTCGTCAGTTGCTGCACCCGAGTCCATACTGTTGGCAAAAGGACTTTTAGTGTTTACATCTGTATCTGGATCTTCTTCCAAATCTTTATCTGCTTGTGCATGTTTTTTGTTTTGCACATCGATAGGATTTGGATCTTTGTCTAAGAAATCTTCTGCTTCCAAAACACCGTTGGCCCAGCTTTCAAACTCGCTACCAATTTTTGTTCTATCAGCATCGTATGCTTTTTTAACAACAGGCAGTGCATCTAACAGTCTGTCATCGAACACACGGCGAACAAAACGCTCCCTTAGTGCGTCGATGTCAATTGCTTCGTCCTCTGTTACTTCTGGTTCCCACAAAGATCTATATGCTTCGTATCCACGTTGCCCGCGAATAGTAAACAAGTCTCTATGTAACTTGCCATAATAGTTAATTGCACTTTCAACCATGCTGTTCGTTTCGGCATCTTCGAATGTTCTGCCGCGCATGTTACGAACGAAAGTTTTCAATGAGTTCATTTCTGCAATGATCTTATTGATATGCTTGCCGAATTCATCGTGTATACTGCCGCCATTTTTAACGTGACGAGCATGTGCTCGTGCGCCATTCAATGTAGTGCCTTCGGGTAGCCTGAAGCGTTCGCCCAAGGAGTTCTCGATGTAGAGCGCCTGAATATTACGGCCTCTTGCACCTGGATTAGTGTCGTCTACAATCGGCTTGCTGTGTCTTGCGATGATTTTTACATCATCCAGCTTTTGATAACTGCTGCGGCTAGTGCCATACATTCTAGATTCGGTAACCTTGAACTCATCTTTATCGACAACTTCAGCATCTTTGTTCAAGTGCTTTAGGTCGGATTGTGCTAATCCGCCTTTAGCAATGTCTCGCACATCGAATGACAGGCCATTTCGTTGTGCAAAGAATCTCATGTTCTTTAAGAAATTATACCACTCTTTCTTCTCCTGCGGATCCAATCCACGTGGAGCTTCCATATCATAGTAAATCTTTAAATTGTTTTCGTCTACTAGACTAACAGTGATGTTTGTAAAGTAATCGTTAAAATCGAAATTGAAAATTCTAGCCTTAGTAGGATCAAGAGTAGACTTTGACTTCTCGTCCCCAATTTTGATCTCGGGGAAACGACTTCTTATTTTGTCAAACAGGTTTTCTGCAACTTTTTCAATTTCAATCATGATACTATATTTATTTTAAATCATAATAAAAGGCATTGGCATTATGATCTCATCTGCCACGTCTTTTAGCTTTTCATCCAAGTTAGGATCAAACTCCCTTAGGAATACTGCCATTCTAACTGCCAACAACATACTCATTACAAGGTCATCTGTTTCACCAGCTTTGGCAGCATATCCGCTACCCGATGCCACGAACGTTTTTAATTCGCTGATAAGCGATTTACTTGCTATGTGTAGTTTTCTAGTTTCAACTAACTGTTTGAGCTTGGCACAAGCACTTAATTTGGTTTTATTCGATGTGTTAAAGCCTTTTCTGTATCTGCGATTTACAGATGCTTTACCTGGCTCTGTTAAGAACACACCTCTAATATTCTGTTCGCCATATTCATCTATGGACACCAATGCTGCTTCACCTAGTGTATTGTTTTCTACACTGTAATAGATATCTGTTTCAGTGCCAACAACTTCGTAGATACTTTTTGTTATTTCAGCTAGTATTCTAACCTGCTGTTGCACAGGTGTTTTATTGTGTTGCCACTCTGCAACTTGTTTCATAGAAGGCAATTCGATTACCTGTATAGCACTAGGATCGCCGCCTGTGCCCAAACTAGGATCTAGTGCTACTATATAGACATTGCCTCTTTCGGGTTTCTTATACCAACGCACCTGACCTTGTTTACTAACAGGGTCTATGCCTGCCATTTCAGTTAAGAAGATAGGATTGATTAGTGTTTCATCATAGATAATGAATTCACATTCCATTTCTCGCCTGAATCGTTCTTCGCCTAATTGAGCTCGCATATCTGCTGCCCACTTTTCATCTCTGTCAGGATGTTCCTGCCACTTGCTTTTGTATGCTTTGAAACCGTTCACGCCCAGCTCTGTTTCATTGCCATACTCGTCCAGACATTTATTAGCACCTCTCCAAATTTGCGCGAACTGATCTTCATCACTGTTAGGAGTAGATGTAATAATACATTTACCGCCTGTTGCCAGTGTTGGGCTAATAGAAGTCCAGAACTCTTGTGCAATCGTTGGTCTAACGAACGCAAACTCATCACAGTATAACAAGGAAATAGACATACCACGACCTGTGTTTTCAGTAGTCGTAGCACTTACAATTCTAGATCCGTTGTCAAAATCTATGCTTCCTTTATTATAACTAGTAACACCCGCACGGATAAAATCAGGAACACTTTCGTATGCATAACGAATACGTTGCATAATTTCCTGGCTACCTGTGTATTTGTGTGCAGCAACCAATACAGTGCTGTCAGGCACAAACATTGCATACCAAAGTAAGTATCCTGCCGCAGTAGTAGACTTACCTGTTTGTCTAGGCATCAAACTAATACTATATCTGTAGTTGTGATATGTATCTACTAACCTTCGTTGATATTCATAGGGTTCGTAACGCATACGGCCCCTAGTAGGGTGCTGTATGTAAAAGTAATGTTCTAAAAAGTATTGCGGTCCTGTCACTGGGTCAGCACATTTCACGATCTCGTGCAATTGCTGCTCAGTGTAACTTTCCAGAACATTGGGCTTTTTAATTAGAACTGATTCTAACGGTTTGGACATTTTTTTGGTTGCTCAAAAATGATTAAATACTTATAATAGTATTTATTGAAACAACCAGTGAGATTTCAAATTGTCAGACGTTTTACTACTCAACAGTGACTACAACCCGATCAGCATCCTTCCTCTTAGCGTTATCAGCTGGCAACACGCTGTAAAGCTATACTTCTTGGATCGCATTCAAATCATCGAAGAATACGATGATTGGGTGATTCACGCGGAAAAGTTTGAGATGAAGGTTCCCAGCGTCTGCGTTACTAAAGATTACTTCCACTTCAAGAAGTCGGCCAAGTTTAGTCGTAGTAACATGTTCTTGCGTGACATGTATCAATGTCAATACTGTGGCGATGTTTTCCAACATCACGAACTGACGCTGGATCACGTTATTCCTCGTGCTCAAGGTGGTAAGACTACGTGGGAAAACAGTGTTACGGCTTGCAAAGAATGTAACCACAAAAAGGGTGACAAACTTATGAAACCGCTACGTCAACCTTACAAGCCCGACCATTACCAACTTATCAAGAAGTGGAAGGAACGGCCTGTGCAAGTTCGACACAAGAGCTGGTATACTTACTTGGGGATTGAACCTAAGGTGTAATTACTTGCCAAACCACAGCTGAAACCAAGCTGGAGTGCCCGGTTTGATGCCTTGTTCGCGCATCATCCGGGCTTTTTCATTTGCGGGATTGTGTTGTTGCCAAGCGGGTAGCTCTGTAAAGTTTCTACGGGGCACTACGCCATTGGCTATTTGATAAATTGGATCGTTTGGATCCAAAACTGCGTCATCGAAGCCTTGATCGTTTTGGGTAGCATCAAGGCTTGTAAATCTATATTGTTTCATACACCGTATTTGTTTTTCTTAGGCTTGGGAACAGGACTAGTTTTGTAAGTGCTGTCTAACTCTTTACTCTTGTAATCGCCGTCGTTCAAATCTTCGTAGTGACTGCCCACTACGCCAAATGCTGCTTTGAGCATTTTTTGTTCTTCTTCAGTATAAGGGAAAGCCAAGTTATTACGACCTGCCCAACTTTCAGCATCTACTTCTGGGCTTAGGGGAGATATACCATCGGCTGCTGCAACTGCCATCATTACACGATTAAGTTCATACACTCTATCGGCAAATTGTGCATCGCGAAATTTATCTAAACCAACCGTAGCTTGCTGTAGTCGGGGAGGAATCTTGCCTACTTTATCTTCTACGATGATATCTTTAATTTTCATAATTACTTTGCTTTTTTAACTTTATCATCTGTAATAGGACCACCTACTACCCAAGCTGAACAAGTTCTACGTGATGCACATTTAAATTTTAAGAACTGACAATAGCCCAATTGGCCTGCAGAAATAGTTGCTTCGACATCGGGCTCGTCACCAATTCCTGTTTCAATACAGTCTAATACTTTGGTTGTGACATCAAACGCTGCACAGTTTCCGCATAGCATGTCTTGCACAGACTCTACATCTGTGTTCCAACGTTCGGCAGCTTCTTCCCAATAGTCACCTGGCTTATCGGGATTAGCAGGTCCGTAGTAATATTCGTCGATTGCCTTTTGTCTATTTTTTAGATTCAAGGAAATGTCTTGTGTAGCAGGCGGGCAACCTTTTTCTACAGCTTCCAGAATATTAATGTAAGTTCTTAAATTGTGCATAGTCAATTACCAAGCGCGGCAACTCCAATACCGTGCTTTCCAACGTGGACCTGGATTGGCGCAGTTGTGTCTTGCTCTAAAGCTCTTACGACGCTTAGGATTAGACTTTTTAATCTTCATCTTTTTGTCGCCGAAATTGACTTTAACAACATTACCCTTTGGCCCGCGAACATATACTTTGGACTTTTTAACATCGCCCTGCATAGGCTTACCTAGCGGAACTTCACGTCCTTGATATTTGGCTTCGTTGACACCGTAGTCACGAGCTAACCTATCTACAACAATATTTAAAATATCTTCAAAATCGTCGTCAGGGTGTAGTCTATGTTCCCTAGAAACGTCATCAAAGTTTTGTTGAAGCATGCTGGCCACATATTCTTCAACGGGATCTTTAGGATTAGTCATTAATGTGTATGGATCTGCGTCACCATTGATAATATCATGGATAATCATATCCACTTCGCCCATACGACCTTCGCGCATGTCTACGCTTTCTAGTAATGCCCCGCTGACGCCTAGTAGAGCCAATGTCTTAGCATCTGCTTCTACGATGACGCCATCGCTCATGAAACCCACTACGCCAGTTTCAATTACTAGATCGCCTAGTTCAATATCAAAGCTATCGCCTAGTTTAATATCGCTATCTTCTACAATGACGTCACGTATTTTCATTTTTTAACCTTAATGCCTTCGTATTCTTTGATTAGCTTTAAGCTCATGCTTTCGCTCATTGCTGCTGGGTTGTCAGAAAACTTATAACCTTCTGGTCTCATTTTCTTTTCTTGTCCTGCAACATCACCGTCGCCACCTTTAGTTTGTGACTGAACTGGCATTACATGCTCGTCGGGTGTTGTGCTAGCTTCGTAGCGAGAATCTTTGGCTTCATCAACTTCTTCTTCCTCTTCAGGAACAGCTTGTACGGCCATATTTTCTTCTACTTCTTCATCGTCGTCTTGTGCTACAACTACTGCTTGTTGCTCTCCGCTACCTAGGCCAGCTAACTTTAGCATTTGCATTAGTTCAGTGGCTGCATTTCCATCAGCGCTGATAGTAACAGTTTTTGTGCCGTCGCTGCTCATGTTAGTAGAAATATTCATCTTACCTTCTTGATCTGCGCCCATCATGCCGTTGCCCATTGCACTCATGCCGCACTCATCTAGTTGGGACTCTTTAAGACCAGCTAGTTTCAACATTGCATCTAGGTCAGCATTTTCTTTTACTGGATACTCTTTGCCGCCAACTTTTACAGTTTCGCCTTTTTGGATTCCGTCTGCTTTGGCTTTAGCAATTGCTGCGCCAAATGCATTTCCTTCTTCCATATCGTCCTCTTTAACACCTTCTGGATCTACTACTGCTTTAGTTGGGTTTGCAGGAGTGTCAAATCCTTTTAGTTTGTTATAGATATTTGGATCGCTGCTTTTCATCATATCCTGTGCAGCCTTGCCTGTGACGGCATTGCCGGTTGCAGCAGGGGCCGCTTTTGGAGTTGGCTTGGCAACTTCTGGATTTTGTGGAACTGGCACATTGCCTTTTCCTGCTGTCCATACTCCACCTTGAATGCTGCCTTCAATCATACTGCTGAAATGTTCAGCAATCATTTTCTTTGCTGTGGAGAAGTTTTCCATTGTGTTCTTACGAGGGCGACCACGCTTTCTCTTTGCTTCTTTACCTTCTCCGTCTTTACCTGTTTCCTCGGACTCGCCAGACTTAGCATCATACTTACGTGTATACTTTGTTCCCTTGTCTGTCTTTTCTTTGTCGAACTTGCCAGTGCCTTTTTCTTCTTCACCGCGCTTCTTGACAGACTTAAGCATTTCTTCCCAGCCTTCAACAATTTGCTCTTTAGTGAAGCCTGCTTCAAACATAGCACGAATTGTTTCGTCTAGCTTGCCTTTGTTGTGTGCTTTCCATGCTGTTGCATAAGCAATACCTTTTTCCTTAGGTGTTAGCTTACCGTCCTTGGCATAACCTTTTTTGATATGCTTGACCATGCGCTCTGCTTTTGCTCCTGGAGGTGCTACTTCTTCAACCTGCTTCTTGTGTGCTTTGTCCATTGCTTTGTTCAACGCTTTACCAGCAGACTTAGCAACATCTTTAGCTTTAGCTGGCGTAGCTTTGCTGCCTTTTGCATATGGGTTGCCAGAACTTTCTCCGCCACGATCACTGGATGGTTGTGACTTATCCATTTCGGTTACACGGGCCTTCTTAGCATCTTTAGCAGCCTTCTTCATTGGCTCAGTCTTGTTACCGTCTTTGTCTAAGTCAATGTAGTCCGGTTTTGCTGCTTCGCCTAGCTTCTTACCAGCTGCGGCTGCTTTCTGGAATTTTTCTTTTCCATACTTCTTACGACCAATTGCTGCTGCAACTGCTTCTGGGTTTTCGGCACTGCCGCCCTTCTTAATTGCTGCAACTGTTTTCTTAAAGCCCATATACTTTTCGCTAATGGTATCAATACTTTCCTGTAGCTTAGTTTTAGGCTTTGCTTGCTCAGCAGGCTTTGGTGTCTCTGGGTTCAGAGCATTTAGCTTGTTTAGGATACTATACATGTTATTGTGGTTCATAATTATCTTCCATTTCCTGCTGTCATTTTTCTAGGATTGATTACTTTGTTCTTGTGTGTGCCGATTGGGCTAGCACGACCGACTGGTAAATCGTTTGTTGTTTTTGCTACAGGAGTCTTATCGCCTGCAATTTCTGGATATTGATACTTGCGAGTTTCTTCTAATTCTTTAATTAGATTAGGAATACGAGCATCGCCCACTAGATCTTTTTCTACTTTTTCTGCAACCATATCTGGCTGATCCAATACACTTTCGCCTGCCTTGTTAGGACCGCTACGCTCGCCGCCTTCTAGGGCAACTTCGTAAGGACTTTGCAATGGAGTTACTTTGATACATGCGGGATTAACACCAGCACGCTCTGCAACTAAAGTGCGAACTTGAATATCGTTGCATGGATACTGCAAAGTGACATCAATGATGTTAACTTCAACAGGGCCCATGTTTGGAAATTCTGGAGTTTCTTGGATTGGTAAACGCTTTGGCGTTGCTACGTTTACAACTTTATATGCTTCTAGCACTGTTTTAATTTTAGACATGAGGTCCGTTGGCAGTTCACCTGCGATCCTGAGCCTAAAATCAAACGTTTGTTGACTTTCGGTTAAGTAGGCTTTAAATGCTTTCATAACTATTCCTATTATACGATATTTAGCAGAATTTGGTAATTATTGCTTGGGTTTGTTTAGTATTTGTGCTAATAGAGTGTTGCGGTCAATTACTGTTCCTTCACCCTCTACAGCCCCGGGACTTTGACCAGTATCCTGCTTAACTTGGTGATCCAAACGCATCTTTTTAAGTTGCAGATCAACCATACGCAATTTTTTATCTAGTTTAGCCTGTTTAGCAGTAATCGCATGTCCTAGCAATACTCCTGCTGTTTGAAAGATTTGGCCGCTGAATCTACTGTCCACATTCATACCCAAATCCATTAAATCTTCAAATCTATCTTTGGCCATTTTGGCTAACTCATCCATTTCATCATCACTAGCTTCTAGTCCTTTTACACCAGGTAGAGCTTGGTCGATTTTGTCTATGGCAAAGTCAATTTCGTCGAATACAGCCTTGTTTTCTTCCATTACTTCTTTGGCTTCTTCAGCAGTAGTATCTTCGGGAAGATTTTTTGGCAAGTTGAAAAGTTCTTCAAGTTTCTTAGTCATAACGGTATTTACCGTTTGGTTCCTTGATGGAAAATATCGGTTTCGTTGACTATCCTAAATTTTAGTCCTTGTGCAGCACAATACTTTCTGGCAGCATCCCACTTATACATGTTTAGGGCAACCATGGCTTTGTCACGCTGGCTTTTAGCAGCTTCCATAGTAGACTCTTTTGTAGGCTTAATTTCAATTACTTCTGCGTGTTTTTGCCCTGTAGCATCTACATACACTATCAGAAAGTCAGGAACATAAATTGTGTTCTTGTTAGTAAAAGGATTTCTATAATTTACGTGTATTGCTTCACTGGCCCATTGTAATATCGAAGGATTATTATCACAAAAATTCATAAAGGCCAGTTCCCAACTAGATCTATAGAAAGGCTTTTTCTTGCCTACATACTTTTCTATATTCTTAACTTCATAAAAGTTTTGTGCATACTTGCTCATACTAGTATGGTCCTTGTAACTAGTGGGCTGGTCTTAGGTTGTATTTTTACTCCAAGGTAACTAGTTGGCACCCTGGAAGTATTTAGGTATAGCGTTAGAATAGCGTTAAGCTCATCAGTTGGCAAATTTTGAAACTCAGCCAAAACAGTCATAGGGTTTTGACGTTGCACCTTGGCAGTTTCAATTATTGCCTGCACTAGCAATTTAGCACTTTCAATATTGCTAGTCTGTTCTTGAAAATAGCTTAGTATTGCATCGTTGATGTTTTGCGTAACCGCAACATCGGGCATGAAGTAATTATTGAAATAGTTGGTAGTTTTATTGCTACCACTTGAATTTAGATTTGTTGGTGTATTAAGCATTATTCGTACCAGTCGTATCCCCAAAAGCCTGTGTTGTCTGTAGTGTTGTATGGCTCTGTATTATTGCCAGCCCAATCATTTAGTGCCGCCTGATCCGCAACACCCTGTGCAGCCCAATCCTCATCGCTTATGTTAGTTGGTTGTAGCTGTGTATCGCCGCCGCTGTATACATAATCACCGTAACCAGTTTGGACAGGATTACCATACCCATCTGTCCAAATTGTTCCGTATGCTGGAGATGCTGCTTGGCTGTCCGAGTTAGTGCCAGATACTTTGTTCCAGAAAGAACTAAAGCCCCAGTTACTTGATCCTGGTGTAATGCTTTCAGTCCCAGCACTATCTATAGATCTTACTGTGCCGTCTTTATATGTAAACAACTGGCTTCCGTCATCGAATATTTGTTTTGTTACAATGTTATCAAGAGGTTTGCTTGCATCGAATCCGCCTAGTCCAGTCCATGTGCCAATGACATTTTTAATATTTTGACCGATTGAATCAAAGCCTTGAACTACTGCGCCAGTAGCTTGATTAATAATTGGCTGTAGTCCGTTGTTAACTGCTCTACCAACTACTGCACCCACTGTTCCAGAAATTGCGCCGCTAACAGTTCTTCCAATGACGCTGGTTCCAAATACATTGGTAAGTGCTTGGTTAACCGTGCCAGCTGTATAAAATCCTGCTGCGCCGGCGAAGCCACCAGATATTGTATTTGTAAGTCTTGCAGTTGTTGTTCCACCAACTGTATAAACCAAACCCGTAGTTGGATTAGTATAAAATTGAGTCCCAGTAGCTGCTGTATTAAACCCTTGTGCCGCAAGAGCAGATGCATTAACAGGGTTAGTGTTTATATTATTAGAGCTGTTTAGATTACCAGGAATCAATTGTAATTGATTTCCGCTCAATGCATCGTATGTAACTTGTGTTCCGTCTTTGTATTGGTTAACAATAACTTCTCTGCCCTCTTGGTCAGTAGTCGTTGTTGCCCATGATAAGTTTTCTGTTAAGTTATTAGGATTGTATCTACCCGATTGCGTTCCTGTAACTTGTATACTAGCAACTGGCATGCCTTCATCATTTAGCACCATTGCTACTGCTGATTGAGTTACAGGCTGTTGTGTTTGCGGATTAACAGTGATTGTTCCATTATTTCCTTGGACGTCGGTTACTCTACTAGCATAGGATGTAGCAGATGGATTTACTAAACCACTAAGACCTCTGTTTATCTCGCCTGTTACTCTATTTAAGAATTGATTCTGTGCATTGATTGCTGCGCCAGTAATTGCACCTGCTGCAATGCCACTTATGCTAACTGCTCCGCCAGGGAATCCAAATGCTGATCCATTGACTCCGAACGTGTTATTATTAGAAGTCTGTGTTCCTCCCTGTCCTGGCTGAGGGAACACAAATTGTTGTAATCCACTGTTAATAGCATTGTTTAATATTTGTCCGCCAACCTGTGCCAGTGTAGTCCCTAACACTGTATTAATGTTTACATTTTTAAGATTATTGTATAGACGATAAGCAGACAACACATTACTTAACGGACCGCCTGCTCCACCTGCACCGTCTGGTCTTGCCAAGTCTCGTGTAACATTTTCCACTGCACCCAAAATACCTGTATCGGTGTAAATGTTAGTGACGCTCTTACTAATTGGACTTGAAGTGGTATCATAGTTTAATAAACTAAAGCCCAAAACATCAACTGGATTTACATAGCCTGTAAAATACTTCACTGTTTCGTATTCTACCGTCATGTTATTTTCCATGGTGCCATTGTCACTATAAGCATCGTGCTGACCATGCCTCCATGAGGCTATAACAGGATTGATTAGTCTATATTCAGTAAAACGCTTATTGTGTAAACTGAAAATACGAATTGTCTTGATAAAGCTGGTTATCTGTCCGTTGTTTGTAGTAGCTACACCGCCGTTATGTGGGCTATATCCCCAGCCTACTTTGTTTCTAGCTTGATATCTATGTGAAGTTCTGTATGCTTCTGTGTTGTAATCGCTATCTCTAAAGTAGTAGGTATAGTAATCATTCCAGAAATTAGTAATCAGATCTGCTGCATCGTCATGAAACGTAACACTAACAGGTTCGTAAGTTATATTAGTTTGAATAATGCTTTTACGATTATAAGCATTCATAGTCTTGGTGCCGATGTTGTATTTAGGCAATTCAATTTTCTTAACTAACAGTCCATTTTGCAAATTAGAAAATCTATCAACAAAACTTAGTGCTTCAGCAACCAACCCGCCTCCTAGTTGCGTTTGACTAGGATCAATTTCTATCACAACATAGTATAAAGACGTTTGCTTGGGGGCAAGTCTAAAATTGTCTCCAACAAATAATTTTGCGGCATGGTTATACGAATGAGTATACACCCCGGGTTCAAGTGGTTTTAAATCGGCATTATACAATGTTGGCATGTAAATATTTATCCGAAAAAAAAGCCCGCCGAAGCGGGCTTGTTTGATTGGTTATATTAACCAGTGATAACACCACCGTTGGTTCTTGGAACAGAAGTTCCAACGCCGCCGCCTGTAGTTTGGATAGCGTTGTCATAACGAATGCTCATTGTGATAGTAACTGGATCATTGCTACCGTAATCCATGTCATTGTAGTTAACATCTGTTAAGAAGCAACCATATAACTGCCATGTTTCTAGCACCACTGGTTCGATTGTGCCGTTGCCGCCGTCTAATAGTTCTAACGTAGTAACGAATTTGTAATCAATACCAGAACTTGCACTAGCTTGTTCCATAAAGTCGAACTGCTTCTGTAGCTGTTCGCCAACTAGTCTACTTACATTGCCGCCTGCATCATCACGCAGCGTTACGCCAACTGCGTTCCAAGTTGGACGTCCAGCAAGATAAACTTTACTGTTGTAGACAGGAATTTCTATTGGGTCAAATGTCACTTGCGGTCTTGCAAATGTCATGATCTGCTTTGTAAGTTCTGTCTTAGGGTTACTTACACCAAAGTTGTCAAAGTTCGCACGATAGCGAAACTTTAGCTTTGGCATTAACAGACCTTGGTTGGTGGCACTTTGATTGCCACCAAGTGGGACTGTAAATCTGGTTAGGGATGAAACTGCCATATTATGCTCCTGTTCCTACTGTTGCTGCTGATGCTAGATTGCCTGCCTGGATTTCTCCTGGATTCTTCAATCTAATTGGGATATAAATGAATTCAACGTCTTTAGTTGGTTGAACAGCAACGTCGACCCACAATTCATTTCTAGCAATACGTGCTGGCGTATTGTTTGAGGAATCGCAAACTACTAGGTAGTCTGTGATACCACGTTTTGCAACTAGGTCGTTCATCAAACTATTAACAACTGCTGTGATAGCATTTCTTGTGATAGGATCGTTAGGTTCGAATACGAACGGACGTCCCAATACATTCAATTGAGTTCTTAGATAGTTTACAAGTCTTGCAACATTGATACGATCTAGTGCGCTTGGTTCTGCACTTAATGTCTTTTGTCCGTAAATCAACAAGCCAGTGCCTGGTAAAACAGTCAATGGGTTAATCTTGTTAACATACATTACATCACGTAGGCCTTGTGTAACTCCAATGCTGATAAACTGACCGCTTGCGCCATCGATATAACCAATAGCGTTTAGATTGTCGATAATACCTCGACGTGTTCCAGCTGGTGCTAACCATGGATAGCTGATGTTGTCACTCTTAATAATTGCACGAATAACTGCATGGCTTGCAGGAACAACTACTGAGTTACCATTTAGGTCATTTGTTTGACCTTGTGGGTAGTAAATTCCAACATATGGATTAGTTGTATTCAATCCATCTTCGCCTGTTTGTGTAGCACTATTTGTATTATCAGCCCAAGCAGCAATCGCTGTTCCTGTAGCTTGTAAACGCAATGGTGTGTCACCGATAATGAATGCAGTATTGTTCTTATCTTCGTTTAGCGCAACCATGTTGCTAATCAACTCTGGATAGCTTGGGCAAGCAATCAAGTTGAATGCGTTAACATCTTCACGCAATGATGTGCTGCTGTCAATTGAGCTCTTTAGTGCTGCAACAACAACTCCACGTGGTGCCTTACGTCCAAAGTTTGGAACTCCAGAAGAATCGTAACCGCTAACTGTTACCCATGTGCTCTGGACAGTTGGTAATGATTCATTTGGATATGCTGCACTTGTGAAATAAGCAGACTTATACTCTTTTACGTTATATCCGCTTGCTCTTGTGTTGAACAACAACATACCACGAGGATATAGTGTTGGATCTGGAGCGTCCAAATCTGTGTAATTGCTTACTAACAGACTTGCAATACTTGGGATTGCATCTGTTGCAGGATTTGTTGTTCCGTTTGTTGCCCAACGTGCATCTCCAAACAAGATACCGTTTTGGCTTGTTTGGTCTTTGTTGTTGATAACGACCCACTGGTCAACACCACTAACACTTTGCCATCTAGACAACTTAGGATAGTTTTCTAAGTCGCTTGTATCTAACCACAAGTCACCGTAAACTAGCGGAGTTCCGTCGTCTTGTAGTGTAGGTGCAACTGTGCTGATAATTGGACCTGTTGGGTTTGTTTGGCTTAGGTTGTAACCACGGATATCACTTGTTAGATTCTGATAACCTAACCAAGCAGAACCGTTGCTCACCATAATGTCAACTCTTGATGGTGTGTTGTAATACCACAACTTACCACTTGCAGGAGCAACGAATGGTTGGCTAGAACTTGGTGTGTATGTCTTGTTCTCAAACGATTGCCAGTTAGTTCCTAGCAATGCTGTATCACCTGATGTTGGTGTTGCATATACGTTTGTAGCACTGGTATTGATACCGACGTTAGCCAATGGAGTTTGTGCTCCATCAACTAACAACATGTCACCGCCCTTGGCGTGTGTCAATGTAATTGCACCAGTTGTAGCTTGTGCTGCTGTAACGTCTGGAATATTTGCTGCTGCAACTGCTGTGATAAATCCAGCAACTGTTCCTGTTGTTACAGTCACTGTATATGTGGTAGTTGTAGATACTGTAGCATTTGGTCTTGTTGTTAGAGTAAACGAAGCGCCTACACCTGCTGCGGAAGGACTTGTTGTGCTACCTGTAACAACTGTAGCTCCAATATTCTTACGATACCATAGATAGTTTGCTAGGTCACCGTTACCGTATGCATCATACTGGTTGAATACTGAACCAGAAGGAATATTTGCGCCACCGCCTGTTGGGTCTAATGCAAATGTTGCAGCGAATACGTTAGCATAGTTGTTAACTGTGATGCTGTTCCAAGTTGTGGATGTGCTGTTATATTGCTTAACAACCATTTTCTCACCAGTGCCAAGCACGCTAGCCTTTTGCCATACGCTGCCTGTTGGGCGGCTAACAAATACGTTACCTTGCCACTCAGGAATATTGTTGTATGGAGCAATGCTAGTTGCTGCTGCTGGGTATGTTCCAGCTGTAATACCTAGTGTAGTAAGAGCAGTTCCGCTAGCATTTTGAACGTTAGCTGCTGCATTTGTTGCTGCATCGCTAGCACTAATAACCAATTGGTTATTTGCAACTCTTGCAAAAATACCAGTGATAGCTTGTGTATTAATTGCTGTAGCAACTGTGCTAACGTTGGAACCAGCACCCAATGTAACGTTTGTTCCGTTAATAGAAATTACGCTTGTGCTGCCGATTACTGGGCCTGTAACTGTTCCTGTAATAGCAGGAATACTTAACTGCCAGCCAGTGTTGCCAACTAGTTGCCATGCATTGTTGTAATTCTTGTAGAATACAGGATTGTATGGGCTTACTGCATTGACTGCATAATCACCGATAGCACCAACGCTTACGTTTGGTGTAAAGCTGTCGCCTGCAATAAAACTAGAATCTGTAATTACTGTAGTATTCTTTAGTGTGAATGTTTGTGTTCCAAAGTCCCACTCATATACACCCCAAATACTAGATGTGGTATCTAACCACAAGTTACCATTGCTTGGGTTCGCAAGCGGTCTTGTAGTAGTGCCTGTTAGGGCACCTAAGTCAACGTTAGCACGCTGAACGTAGATTGTATTGCTTACGCCTAATGCGCTGTAAGCCGCTAACAAACCATATTCGTTTTGCTCGTCACCGTTGATAGGTGCACCACCTGCTGTGGTTTTGAAAATTGGGTTGCCGAAAGTTGTTACTAAATCACGCTGACTTGTGATAGTATAAACTTTACCTGCATTTTCTTGTAATGTTCCTGGAGCGATTGTAAGACCGCCTGGAGCAAGTTTGTCTTGAGCTGTGGCCAATAAAATGTAAGCAACTGTACCAACTGCGGTTGGTGCATAATTGCTTTCATCGATAACCGTAACTTGTACGCCTGGAGAAACTAATGCCATGTTTCATGTCCTCTTAAACTGATATAGATATTTATCGAAAGCGTCTAAATAACGTCTGTTTGGTTGCCCTTTGCAAAGGTTTGATTATAAATACCAATATGAACAGACCGCTATGTTTAGCCTGCAATTCAACACCAGCAGCCGTAAACTATATCAAAGAGGGGCGCTATCACTATAGGCGACTATGTGATACTTGTATACGCAAGGGAAAGAAAGTAAGGCCCATTCCGCCCGCTTGGTTTAAAGCGGGCTACAGGAAAAAGCCAGTTTGTGAGAAGTGCGGGTATCATGGCAAATACCCCGAAAAGCAGATGACCGTCTTTCACGTAGACGGCAATCTCAAAAACAGTAATACTATGAATCTAAGGACTATTTGTCTAAACTGTAGGGTGGAAATAGCCAACAGTAGATTGCCATGGAAGGAAAGTCCAATTACACCAGATTTTTAAGCTGGGTATAAAGCTCTTCGATAGAGCCGTCGTTTTCAATAATAAAGTCAAACTCTGTTGCGGCCCAGCTGTATTCACTTGCATGAATCTCAGGCCACTGTTGGGGCATTAGTTTTGAGTCTGTTTTTGCTACAGTAAACCAGTCTGGATCGGGTCCGCGCTTGATACGGATTACACGCCCACCCGCATTACGAATAGCCGTAATTTCGTTGGGAAATCTACAGTCGCTAATAACAACATCGTCTTCGGATTTACGCAACTTGTTTTCCAAGCTAGCAATCCAAATGTCATCGTGGAATGCTTTACGGCAAACTTCAGTTCCCCATTGCTGTAGAACCAAACGTGGAGTAAGGTTGGGCATGTTTAGGCGTTCACTCCACCATGGATCAATTTGTTCACGCCATTCCCTTGCATGTTTGGTGCGGCCTTCTAGTAGTTCCCTGTCCCAACCGAACACATGGGCTACTGCATCTTTAAGGGTTCCTGCAAAACTTTCCCGTTTGAATTCGTGGAAGTTAACCAAATAGTCTGCTGCTGTGTCTTTGCCTGCGCCAATTAGGCCACAAATACCAATAATCATGAAAAAGGACTCCTAAGAGTCCTTATTGTATATTATCCTATGACCCATGTCAACGGTTGTGATCCATCAACATAGTTAGCCAAGTCTTTTTCTAGCTGTTCCATTTCGGCTTGTGCTTCAGCTAACAAGGCTGCACCGTTTAGCTGTGTCCCAGCTTGTGGCCCAGCAATACTTGCAAACTTGCCGCGAGCTTGTCCCAAAATGCTCTTACAGAAAGCTAGCGCATACTCTTGCAACCAAGGATAAACTTGTGGATCACTTAACAACATGCTGTCGGGCTTGTAGTTGTAGATCCAAAGTAACACGCTTTCAAAGTTATCAGTTTCAGGATTTGGTGTAGGAATCATGAACTGCGACTTTTGCAAGTTTGATCCAGTGACACTTGTAGCGCCCAATGGCTGATTAGCTATTACTGTAAAATTTGTTCCTGTAGGGTCAACAGTTTGGATTCTATATTCACTGCTGTATCCTTTGACTGGGCACTGCTGAATGTAGATGCTATCACCCGGTCTCAAGTTTGGTTGTGGTTGTTGTAGTCCGAATTGAATCTGTGAACCAACTGCTTGCAAGTAGGTAAAGTTAATTACAGTTCCATCATCGTATGGGATTTTTCTAATTAGAGTCAACTTCTTAGTAACTCTGTTCCAAGTATAGTTGATGTATCCGCCAAACATCATCATGGCCAGTTCTTGGTATTGTGCAAACAATTCGTAGTTTGTTAGCCCGCCCACACGTCCAGCAACCAGCATGTAAGTGTTCAAATACCCAGAAGCAAATGGTTCAAATTGGCTTGCTGTTGTTCCTGTTGTGCTACCAATACCTCTACGGAAGATTTGGCGCACTTCCATGATGTTGTTGGGTAATATGTATTCTTGAACGTTGGGGATCAAGTCCAAAAATGCGTAACTTTCTTCTACGCTGTTCTGTGCCTTTTGTCTATACTTTGTAAGTGCTTGTTTGATAGACAAGTCATAGTGTTCTTTATCTAGTTCAACATCAACAATTTGATCGCCCAAACGCAAACGGATGTAATCAATCATCTCATTACGTAACTGGTTGAGCGTTTGAATTTGCTCATTAACGGCCATTGCGCTTTCTTGGCTAATAAAGCCAGGGCCGCCGAGATCTTTAGTTCTTAAACTAAAGTCACCGCGCAAATCTGGTTGGATAACAACTTGTGTCATAAAAATAGTCCTGTTAGCAATATTTAGCCAACAGGACTACGGTTTGGACTTTGGATTGTTACGCCACTTTGAGTAGCAGAACGTCAGTTCCAATACGGCCGTTCAGTTTAGTCTCAACAGCTTTGATGTCTTTGATAAAGGTTCGGAGCGCAACTTTGCCTGCCTTAGCAAACTCCTTGAGCTGTTCTTCGGGTTTACGCAACGTCTTACTAACGGACTTATCTTCGTCGTAGCCAGTAATGCTCGTGCCCTTGACCGACAGTGTTTGATAGGATGCAGCCACATACTTGCCCAGCTTGCGGGTCTTGACGTTGTAAACCCACAACTCGCTCGAGCCCACAATTTCTGCAGGATTAATGGACACGACTTTGAGTCCTTTGTCCTCTTTTGCATACTTGAGCTTGGCTACCACCTTTTCTTTGCTAGGCGCCTTCTTAACACGGGCCTTCTTAGTAGCTTTCTTAACACCACGGTATTGCTCGATTGCCGCAAGCAGATCCGTGATCCACTTGATACGCTTCTTGAAATCCGTTGCCTTATAATGGCTGTAACCTTCTTTCAGCTGGGCATCAGATTTGCTTTGGGCCAGTTCAAGTTCTTCTTTACGCTTGTTGAACAGTGCTTCATACTTGCTCAATTGGCTTTGCACCACATTGTTAGTAGTCAGCCAATCGTAAAACTTAACGCTGGTAGCATCAATGTCGTCATAATGTCCTTCAAGCTCGCCGATGAGTTCGCTGGTCTTTTCAGCCAAACGGTCCTGGATCGTGGGCTTGTTTGCAACTTGTTCAGGAGTGTTAATCACTTCTGCAACTTCAGGTTCAGCCTTGCTGATAGCTTCTTGGATGCACTGCTTCAAAAACTCAATATGCCGTTCCTTAAAGGGCATACCCGCACGGTTAGCCATGACAAGGCCACATGCAGTCATGGGCACCAGCTTGTCAGCACTGCGAATGAACGTTTTGATTTGATCCTTGCTGTATTCTTTGCTGTTTTGCATCCACTCCACAATATACTTTTTGCAGTCCTTTTGACTGTAATAGTAATTGTAGTAATAAAAGCTACGGCGAAGCATGTTGTCAAACTTGTCCTGCGGCCAATCCTTAGCTTCAGCAGGCCAGTCCGGCTCGCCCCCAGTATACTTTTCATCCACAAAAATGGGATTACGAACCTTAGGGGCTTTAGTTTTAATCTTGATTCCGGCTACCGTTGCCATATTAACCTTTCTGATTCAAAAAGAAATAAGTGAGATCGGGCCCTTCAACTTTGACCAATTGACGACCTTCTTGAAGAAGTTGGGCCCAGTCATGATTGTCCCACTTGACTCTTGCTTTGCCTGATGGCGTAAAGTGGATGATACTGCCCAATTGCAACTCGCGAGCATATTGTTTCATAAAGATAACATAATCGCCGAGCTCAAGCGGACGCCCCAAATAGTCTTTGGTCACAGTGCCCGTTCCTTTTTAACGCGGCCAATGCGGCCCGCTTTGTTCCAGTCGTAAACGTGTCCGTCTGGTGTTAGTCCGTTTTCTACAGAATCTACGCCAAACACGCCACATACTTCAAAATTGTCGGGTCCCGTAATAGTCACAAAAAACCCAACAATTTTTGCAACTTGCATGGCGGATTCCAAAGTTGGAAAGTCGTCCAACTCTGCGCCCTGCTTGTTGATTAATTTATACATGACGTTATTATAGCACCAAATTCGATTTCAGTCAATTAGTACAAAAGTTTGGCAAAGGTGATATGCTGTTCCAGTGTCTCAATTCCAGCTTTTAGCTGTTCTTCCAAACTTTCATACTTAGGTGTTACTTTCTGGAGCATACGGCAATTGACTGCTTCTTTGCTCAGTTCTGTATACAAATTTACACAGTTTTTCCACAGCTTATACAGGTCTCGTTTAGCGGTTCCGCTAGAGATAGTTCCATACTGTTCGTGCAATTGATTCAGTTGTTCACTGTATTCCATGTTTACATTATAACGCCTTTGGTATTTACTGTCAAATTGGCCATAAATACAATATTAACAGGATACAGTATGCCAAGACTGAGTATGTGGCGTGACAACCACACAAACGATTACAACTTTTTCGACAAACGAATATTTGAAATGTTCACCGTTGGCGGAACCGGCATGCTGTTGCACAAATACTTAGGGCCGCTACAACAGGCTAATGCTTACCCAACATCAAATGCAACGATATCTGGCAGAACAATTTACTTTGGCAATGTGGGCGGCTTTGAAGTAGGGCAAAATGTTTCGGGACCAGGTGTCGCAGACAACACTATAATCACAGCACTAAATCCTACTGCAAATTCTATTACCATATCATCCAACGTTACTTCCGCTATTAGTTCAGGAACTCCGTTGAATGTATTTTGGAAGGACAACACACAGCCCGTTTATCAAAATCAATCTGCGCTAAACATCCAAGACTTGCTGTTTTTAGAAAACAGGGACAGAAAGTATGATACCAGTGTCTATACATTACGTGGTGTTTACAATGTAACAGACAATGACTTTGATCTAAGCCAATTTGGTATCTTCTTAAGTGCTGATACGCTTTACATTACATTCCATTTGAACGATACTGTAGCCAGACTGGGCAGAAAAATTATGTCAGGCGATGTGCTCGAACTACAGCACAAGAAAGATTACTATCCATTAAACTCTGACATCCCAACTGTTCTAAAACGTTACTACGTAGTCCAAGACGTTACGTTTGCCGCAGAAGGGTTTAGCCAAACTTGGTGGCCGCATTTGCTACGTGTAAAAGTTACACCACTAGTCGACAGCCAAGAATACAAAGACATATTAAATCAGATTGCAGGTGGTGGCACAGTTACTGCCAATGGAACATCTACAGGTGGTTATTTGAGCACACTAAACAAATTGTTAGAAATCAATGATGCTATCATTCAACAAGCTGAACGAGATGTTCCTACCAGTGGAACTAACGTAGATCCATTGTATGTTGAGCCATTGAATCCCGACGGTAGTCCAGGGGATCCTACAGGTGGAACATTGGATTGGGCTAATGCAAGAGTAGACAGCACCCGCAGTTATGCATCATCAGACGTGACCACACCTAATACAACTATACCTGCATACTTAGGCGGGGATGGATCTGCACCAAACGGATTCCCAGTTACAGCAGGAACAAGTTTTCCCACCAATCCAGATATTGGCAATTATGCCTTACGCACAGATTACTTGCCTAATAGGCTGTTTAGATTCGATGGAGTGCGCTGGGTTCGAGTCGATGACGATGTAAGAACTAACTTAACACCCGGGCCGACTAACCAGACACAACGCAGTATATTTGTTAACAATACACAAACGTTTACTAACGTGGAAGGTGAGACTGTTCCAGTTAGACAAAGCCTTAGTAAGGCGCTTACTCCGAAGGCAGATAATTAATGGCTTTACAACAATTTTTTTACGACAAACAGATACGCAGATATATCATACAATTCATTCGTATGATGTCTAACTTTCAAGTTGAATTTGGCAAAGATCGTGCAGGTGTAACTGCCTTACAACGTGTTCCTGTTACCTACGGCGATAGTAGCAGACAAGCGGCCAGTATTATCAAACAGAACAGCGAGAACATTATGAACAGTGTTCCTGCTATGGTAGCTTATGTGGGCGGTTTAACATATGACCGCGAACGTGTGCAAAACCCAACTTATGTAGGTAAGATGAGTATCCGTGAAAGATACTATGATAAAAACACAGGACAATACTCGACTACAGAAGGTGACACACTGTCTGTAGAGCGCCTAATGCCTGTGCCTTATAGACTAACAATCAAGCTAGACATTTGGACTAGCAACACTGAACAAAAACTTCAATTGATTGAACAGATCAGCACACTGTTTAATCCTGCATTAGAAATTCAGAGCACTGACAATTATATCGACTGGACCAGTATAACTTATGTCTTGTTAACTAATATCGATTGGAGCAGCAGAAGCATTCCAGTAGGAACAGAAACACCAATCGATATTGCTACACTAACTTTTGACATTCCTATTTTTATCAGTGCACCTGCACTAGTAAAGAAAATGGGGGTCATTCAAAAAATTGTTGCTAGTATTTACGATGCCAATGGTAACTTGTCCGAATCAATTTACGACGAGGCTAACTTATTGAGTAGACAATATATTACTCCTTTGCAGTATGGGGTTATTTTGTTTAACAATGAACTCACTGTAGTAAATGCAGAAGACCATGTTACACAACCATTTGGAACACAAATTGTAAAAGAGCTGACTGGCAACATTTCTGCTAACACTACTGTATCGCTAATCGATGCAGATGGCGTCAGACCAGGTATGATAGTGACCTCGTTGAGCACACAAAGCAATGCTAATCCTACAATATTAACTGGACCAAACAATGTCGTATTACGAGTAAATGGTGACGTTGTAGTAACCAGTAATTTGGTAACGGGTAACATCGGTGACCGAATTGTGTTTACTGCGGTGGATTCTAAGAACGGTTATTACGAGCCATGGCGAAATGTTATTAACATTTACGGAAATCTAGTAAACGGCACTAGCACTATTACTTTGGAGTTAGACGACGGCAACGAAGTTGTAGGAACCATTGCTTACAATCCAATCGACGAAACCAAACTATTGTGGACACCCGATGTAGACACTATTCCTTCTAATACATTAGATCCGGTTAATGCTATTATTGATCCGATGGCTGCAAGACCTAATAGAGATTTACAAGATTTAGCCGTGGGCACTAGATACTTGTTAGTCAATGACTACATTACTGCCGATGGTGCTAAACCACTTTATAACTGGCAAGGTATCGACAATACACCGTTGGTGGCTTACGCCAATGACATTATCGAATTTAATGGTCAACACTGGGTCGTCGAATTTGACAGCAGGTATGTAACTACTGTAGAATACATAACTAATCTTACCACAGGAACTCAATATCGTTGGGATGGTTCTAGCTGGGCAAAGAGTTATGAAGGATATTATCCTGCAGGCAAATGGGCAATAACACTGTAAAAGAAAGTTGTGGGGCACTAATATACTGCACCAAAACTAATCGTTATCTTTTTCTGTTACGCCAAGGTGGCAAGTTTGCTAACACTTGGGGCTTAGTCGGAGGTAAAATCGAAAAAGGCGAAACGATATTAGAAGGCTTAAATCGAGAAATAAATGAAGAACTTGGCGGGGAAATAAGAGGCGCTAAGATTTTGCCAATAGAAAAATATACCAGCACAAATGAAACGTTTGTTTATCATACGTTTCTCATCAAAGTCGATGAAGAATTTGTGCCGGTATTAAACGATGAACACAAGGGTTACTGCTGGGTAGGTCTAGAGGATCACCCTAAGCCCTTACACCCTGGTGTTTATCGGTCTTTTAAGTTTCAACACATAAAAGACAAAATAAAAGTGCTTGAAAAAATCAAAGGTTAAACACTAGACTAGTTCTAGGATCTTCACTTTGATTTGGTGGAACTTCGTGATATAACCAAGCAGGCCATAACAGTAACAATCCAGGGTATGGCTTGTATTCTGTATTAGGCATGCTATACCAATTTGGTTGTTCGCGGCGTGCAAACATGTAGTCAAAGAAATCCCTAAATGGCTGGTTAGGATAGAACACAATACTGCTACTACCGGGAGGTGTTTTCAAATAATAAATGCCACTAACGCTGCACTGTGTATGAACATGCTTAGGATGGTTGCTGCCTTGTTTAAAACTGTTAGCAAACAAATAAGGCCGCCAATTTACAGCATCGCTATTATAGCCTTGCATTTCTAAAAACTCTTTAGCACGACCTTGAATAAATTGCATGAAGCCACTGAACCTATCATCATTGGCTAAGTTTTTAATGCCGTAAGTAGTCTGCCCGTTGTAGTAAAAGTTTTCGTTAGGCGAAGTAGTTGAAAAAAGATTGTCAAATGCTTTTGTCATGGGATCGAGCCATTCAGGTCGATCCTCCCTGCCCACTACACTAGGAAACCAATGATCTAAATTCATATCAATATTTGTTGAAGAAGCATTGAATGCTTAGTCTCGGAAACTCTGCATTATTGTTAACCATAGTGGTCGCATGCCACAGTGGCGGCTTAAACCAAATCATGCTGTTGCTGTGCGGGTAAACCCAGCCCTGTCCCAATTGGTCATGATCGTATAAAAACATACCGCCCCAGTTCCAATTCCATGATTCGTTAATATAAATCGTGCTGCTCAATCTAGGATTGTCATCGCTTTGATCATGGTGCCATTGAATTTGACTTCCTGGTAACCAAATGTGCATGAAGCAAGTCAAGTTATTGTATTCTTTAAATTCAGGAAATTCAGTTTGATATTTCTTTAGCAAATAATCTCTATACTCAGGAATTTGCAAAATTAAAACAGGCGCATAAGAACCTGCTTCCAGCCCTTTGCCCCAACGTCCCATATTGTTAACTTCAAATACAGCCTGGCCCTGGCTTGTTTTGTATTTTGTCCTAAGTCCTTCTAGGACATCTGCGTCAAGCCAATCGGATCTGCGATTAATCATAAGTTACCTTTAAAATTCGGTTGTGATAAAGAAAAGCTGGAATAGTCTTCCTGTTTGTAGATCTTTTCCAAAATAATCCAAGCTAGTGTGAAATAAATCACTGCGATACAACACTAGCCGATTGTATCTGTTAGCAATGGTATCGCACAATTCCCATTTAGTATAATCTTGACTTTCGTAAGATTCTAACTCGCTGGCACGAAATGCACCTGTTGCTTTATGTTTAAATAATCCTGTTCCACCTGTCAGCGGAGCATTTGGTGTTAGATAACAAACACCTGCCCAAGTATTAAAATGATCTGTATGGATCCAACTGCGATCTGCTGCTGTTGCGATTTCAAATGATCCGGTCAGTCCATCTTCAATATTCCAATTGGTTACAAGACCGCCTGCATTACGAATAATGTTTTGAATACAATCTTTAGTATCGTCAGTTATAAAAGATTTAGTTCTGTGTCCTGGATAGTTACCACGTTGACCAAATTCTTGACTTAGTGCAAAGTTTCTGACGCCGTCTGGATTGCTATAAAAATCGTCAACAATAATTACATTTGTTTTCATAGATTAAAACCTAGTGTCAAAAAAGAATAATTGAAATAGTCTGGCATCCTGCGGCGTGCTGCCAAAGTAGTCCATGCTCATATGAAACAAATCACCTCTATACATTGTTAGTCGATTATACTTGTTACCAATAACATCATACTTGTGCCACTTAGTAATATCTTGTGCTTCGTATGGAGCATCTCCCATCTCGCCGGATGTAGTAGCACCGTTTTCTTTATACATAAACAATCCAGTGCCCCCGGATATAGGTGCATCGGGTGTTAAGTATAACACTCCTGCCCATTTGTTAAAGTGATCCGAATGAATCCAGCTACGATCTGCTGCTGTAGTTAGTTGATAAGATCCAGTGTAACCGTCCTTTTCGAACCAATTAACAACTTCTCCGCCTGCGTTCCACACTACTGTTTGAATTGCTTCTTTGAGTGCAGGGGTCAAAAAACTTTTAGTTCTTACACCCGGGTAGTTTCCCCGGACATTAAATTCTTGCTTCAGTGCAAATTCTCTTACGCTGTCAGGATCGCCCAAGAAATCATCTGTAATAATAGTATTGATTCTCATATTATTAATACTTAGTCAAAAAGAATTTGGTCGAACAAATTAGACTGCTGAACTTGTTGCTCTAGCGCAAGGTTCATGCTTTTTTCTATCTCATCTTCTATTCGCTGATAGACATTCTTTTCCCAATAGGGTTTGGCTAGCTCATAATTTTCCTGAACGTATGGTAACATCTCATCATACATTTCAGGAGTTAACGAATCCATAATTCTTTCAAATTCCTCAAACGACTGGAATGAAAGAATACCTTTGGGGTTGAAATATTTTTCTATGTTTGTGCAGCCAAAGTAGATAGGCACAGTATATGTCTTGAAACAGTCCAATAACTTTTCACTAAACATGTTAGTCATGTTTTGATTTTCGCAAGCAATATTAAACTTAGCATTAGCAAAGAAAGGATCTTTGCTAGGAGTCATTGGGGGACTTCTGTGCATTTTAAAGTCGAAGTCTTTCCATTTCTTAAGACCTTCTAACTTACGTAAAATCATATAACGCATGTGATAAGGCCAGCCGTTAATTTTGCTACTCATCAGATATGAAATTTGATTTTGCTTTTCAATTTTGATATCATTGCTGATCCAAGAACTTACGCCACAAAATTCTCGTGCGTTAGGCAAATGCAACAACCTATCATCATAGGTTAAAATTAAATCAAACTTGTCCCAATTGTCCAGCACCATACCACAAAATCTAATCCATAGATTAGGCGGCTCACTTTGCATTAATACTTTAAACTCTGCTTCGGGATCATGGTTAATTACGTCAATGCTTATACATACTTTACGATCGTATACTTTTGTAAATCCGTATGGACTATTGGGTCCATAGCCAGGCATGTATCCAAATTGCGTTATACTATGCATCGCTTCCTCGCCTAAATTATAAATGTTTGATTCTGCGTAGTGTGTGACTAAAAACTACCGCAGCATTACTAAAATTGCTATCCCTGCAGATCATACCACCGCAGCGTGCCAAAGTCATTGCTTCCATGCAACCTTCTTGCCAAAACTTCTTGTGGAAGAACATATCGTATTCCCACGACCACTGCCAACGTTCTGTGATCCTTTCGTAAGGAAGTCTAACTAAGTTAGGATAGTAGCGAATGATATTGCCATAACGCTGTTCCATCTTAATAAGACTTTCAACGTTGTCAGTTGCTACATACAAACCATCCCAATCACCTGTTGCTAGTTCTTCGTCAATGGCTTTTACATAATCTTCGTGGGTTACAGGCTTATAATTGGCATGCACACTCATTGTGGTCATACGAACATGGACTCCTAATGTTTTAGGACCAATGTTGACTAGCTTACACAAGTTGTCTACACGATTTACAATTTCATTTTGAAAATGCAACTTGTTAACAACTCGCTTGTAATCGGATAAGCGAGGACTATCCTCAATTGGATCATACCTTGTATACATCTTACCAATTGGCAAGAATCCTTGATTTGAATATGTGTGATCAGTTTTTTGATCCAGTAGGTAACTCATAACATGTTCGTATGGACGTTCGATTCCATATGATTGCATCATAGTTCTATTACGAATAATATGATCCACAGCTTCCTGAAGATACTCGTCGTTGTTTGTATTTTCTTCGAATGGACTCAATGTTAAGAATACATTGTCAAAGTCGACATCAGCTAACGGAATGATTCCGCACTGTAAAAAGCGGCTGAAAGGGCCGCCACCTGGCATTACATAGATATAGTTTTTCATTTAATAGAGTCCATCCAATAGGCAATCATTTCGTCTAACATTGTTTCAAATGTGTATTTTGGTTTCCAACCTAGTGCAGCACGAATAGGAGCACTGTCACCACGCAAATATTTTAGTTCTTCTGGACGCAAGAACTTTTGATTCTGAACTACATAATCTTCATAGTTCATTCCTAAACTCTCAAATACATATTTACACAAGTCTCGAACAGTATGCGACTCGCCTGTGGCCACGACCCAATCCTTGGCCGCATCATTGTTAATAATCAAGTGCATGGCACGAACATAATCATAGCTATGTCCCCAGTCACGACTGCTATCTAAGTTACCTAGCTCTAGTTTATCAACTAGGCCCTTCTTAATTTCAACCGCAGTCTTAACAACCTTGTTAGTAACAAAGTTAGTGCCACGGCGTGGGCTTTCATGATTAAACAAAATGCCGTTGCAAGCATGAAGTTTGTATGCATCACGATAGTGACGTGTTAAGTTGAATCCCATAACTTTACTGCAACCGTATGGACTGACTGGAACCATCGGAGTAGATAGTCTTTGAACTCCGTCGGGGTCAATGCTGTTACCAAACATTTCACTAGAGCTAGCTTGATAAAACTTAGCTTCTGGAGCAAACTGCCTGTATGCTTCCAACATGTTTAGCACACCCAAGCTGTTTGTTTTGATAGTAAACGCTGGCATATCAAAGCTAATACGCACATGACTCATTGCACCCAGATTATAAATCTCATCTGGCTTGACTTGATTCACAACCGCAGCAATACTCATCTCATCAGTTAAGTCGCCGTAGATACGTGTAATTTTATCATTAACGTGCTCGAGCCTTGAACTTTGCCCTTCTGGCACACTGTGCCTACGCACGATACCGTAAACATCATATCCTAGCTCTAATAGATACTCTGTAAGATAGCTGCCGTCTTGTCCGTTAATACCTGTAATTAATGCCTTTTTTGTCATTTCATTCTTTCCATAATTTCTTTTTGCTTAAATCGCTATAATTTTCCCAACCACCACAGTCCGGATTGTCATCTGGCACTTGATCCATAAGAATAATACCACGGGCTGCATCTTCTGGAGTCATATACATATGCCAGCCGCAAATATCTGCATCGTCATCCCACTGACTAACTTCCATATCTCTGCCATCATAACGTGCTTTGACTAGCCAATCGTATGCTGCTTTATCATCAGTGAGGATCATACCGCCACGGCCAATCGGAATACGTTTTTTAATTTGGAAACTGACGACATGTAGTCCGCCTAAATACATACCGCGCTTCCAACGTGTGGCCGCATCCCAAATTGGATAAGGCTTTAGTTGATATGCTCCACTCCATTGTTCATCTCTAAACGTAGGATGACAGCCTGCATGCTTAATATACATGGCAACACTTTGATATGTGTGCTTGGGAATTTCTACTAGTCCCTTTGCATCCAAATACTTTAGGCTTAAGAATAAACCGTGTGTGCAACAGTCTACACTTACTGCATACTTAGCTCCTGCAAACTCTGCGACTTTGCGTTCAAACGTGTCAATGATATCTCTGGGATCTGACCAGTCGTAGCCCATTTGTTTAACAATATCAAGTTCGGGACGTTGAAATTCTTTTGGCAGCTTACCGCTTGGCCAACTGTTAAATTTGTTCATTAGTATTTGTATCCTAATTTTTCTGCGTATTCATACGCTTTGTAAGAACTGCGTTTACGTATAGGTCTTGCAGGATTGCCTGCATAAACAGTCCAGGGTTCAGTATCTTCTTTTAGCAAACTGTTAGCCCCAAGGACAGATCCTTCTGCCATTGTTACGCCCGGCAATATAACACTGTTTGCCAATGCACCGCTAAAACGTTTTAGTGTAATAGGCCAAATGTGTTGTTCATCTTTGAACTCATCTGGGATAAGCGGTCCAATAAGACCTGCTCCATGAAAAGTTTCGCTACCGCAAATATACTTGGAGCCCACACTAAGAAAGCAAAAATCTTCTACATACAATCCAGTGTCTTTGCCCCCGACTACTGCAACGTGCGGGCTGATGTGAACATAGTCGCCTATTACTAGTTTTGTTGTGCAATAAAAGCCATAGTCAATTGCAACATGATTACCAATGGAAGCTAACTCTGGACGAGTAATTTCCACGTTGTCATTCATGAACACATCTTTACCTAGTTTCATAAAAACACTTTATCCAATGCTTGGCCTTGATATGGGCCAGTTTTATATTCGTATACTACTGTGTCATCTTCCAAAATAGTATATGTGTGCCCGCCTTCGAATGTCATTGAACAGTCGCCCTGTCTAATAATTTGCTTTTCCAGCAACTGCCCGTTGGTATCAAAGAAGCTGACTTCCACGCTGCCTTTAATTACTACCCAAGATTCTTGTGCAATAATACGGTCAACAGGCGATGGTTTCCAAATATGTTGATGGGGCTTAAACGTTTGGCCTTTCTTCATACGTAGAGTAGCTAACTGTAGAAACTGGTTAGGATCTGCTACTTCGTTTCTGCCATCAATGTCGTAATATCTGAATATCGTATGCAGATGTTTTGTTGGATCAAGTTTGCTGTAGATTTTATACATAGTAGAAATCTTTCCTGGCAATTTTTTGCAGCCACTCATCAAACTTGTCGTGAATCACTTTGTCGCTAAAGTTTTGCATAGCCCAGTTTCTGCAATTATGCGGATCTAGTTCATGAATAACACTGCCTGCTTCTACGAAAGATTTAAAGTCCTTGCATCTGTATCCAGTTACTCCATGGACCACACTGTCAACATACCCACCCCAATCTGTAGTTAAAACAGGAGTTCCGCAGAACTGTGCTTCAGCTACAATATTGCCAAACGGTTCAATGTAGTGTGTAGGAGCCATTAGACACTGTGCTTTACGTAGCAATGCGCTACGCTGTGCAGGATTAACATAGCCAACCATTTCAACATGATCAGGAACCTTGTCGTATCCAAGGTGGCGTAAGTCTGTAGCAGGACCTGCAATAATTAGTTTTTTACCCAAGTGCTTGGTAACTTGAACGCATAGGTCAATACCCTTGTCATAGTTGACGCGGCCAAGATACATGAAGTAATCTTCTTTTTCTGCACTAAATTCAAATTCAGTTGGTGTAAATGCATTGGGGATAACTGCATCATACCAGCTGGGATTTAGTAACATTTTGTGTAGACCATAGTAATAGTGCATTTGACTGTAGCTAACAAACGCTCTATAGGGTGCATACACTGCATCAGGCGGATATCCAATACTGGGTTCTAAACAAAACAAATCTGGGTAAGCATCTAGTGTAGGCTTGTTTGCTCGCCCGTAAAATGCTAGTAACATATCACCGGGCTTTTTTCTACGTCCTATTTCTTCGATAGAACGATTGTTGAAAACGTCAACTAAATGCGGACGATGTAACATCAAGTCTCCGTCGGGCGGGGGATTGAATTCATCGTTAGTTACGCACACAACGTTTTCACATTGAACGCCTGCGCTTTCGTGTCCATAATGAACAATTTCATACCCACGATTTTGCATGTTTTCGATAAACTTAAGAGCCGCTACGTTGAATGGCTCCATTCTATAACGTGTGTGGGTGATACCAGAAGGATTAGATAAGATATGTAATGTTGTTGCCATACTTGTTGATTATACATGGTATTTAACAAAGATAAAAGGCTCTCGGAGCCTTTTATCTTGTTTGCGTTAACCAAAAAGGTTAGTGCTTACCAACAATTACTTCAATGATTGTAGTCTGTTGTTCTGGTGTAGCAGTAAATTCTTCAAGTGCCTTACCGATAATTGTTCCTGGCTTTGGTTCTGGTTCTGAACGTGCGTGACCATTTGGTGCACTAACTAGTAAGTCGCCTCTTCCGACAGGCCCAACAATTTTGGTTGGGACCCTACCAGTTAGAGCAACTGGAGTTCTTACACCAGTTAATCCGCTATTCATCAAGTAAGCAGGCTTGTCAGATACAACACCAATTACCTTGTGTGTCATATCTTCGTTAGATTCTGTTACTTCTGCAGATCCACCGATTACAAGAACTGTTCCAACTTCATACTCGCGGTCCGAAGCATAGTATTCTGCCAAGTCAGCGTATTGTGCAGATGTTGCTTTAGCAAACACTGTATTATACTGCAATGCTGTGCTACCAATGTTAGCATTGGCATTACCAAACGGTAAAATGTTATTGGTGTTGATATTGCCCGTTACACTTAGCGTAGTTCCAATTGTTGCACTAGCATTTACCGCCAATCCGTTTACAGTAGTGTTACCAGACGAAATAAAGCTAGTGGAGCTAATTAGTGTTGCACCAGTAATGTTACCGCCAGTAGCAGAACCAATTGTAACGTTAGAAGTAATATTCAGGCCACCAATAGTTGCATTGCCGGATACTGACAAGTTCGCGGTGCTGATCAACGAAGCACCAGTGATGTTACCACCTGTTGCTGTATTACCAACTGTCAATGTAGATGTAACGTTAGCGTTAGTAACAGTCAAGTTACCTGTGCTAGGGTTAAATGTAAATGAAGCTGTAGCAACGTTTGGCACTTGGTTAGAGCCGGCGGCACCGACCAATACTGGATAGTATGTAGCGTTAGTTGTGCTGTTTGTGGCATTAATTGCTGTAGACGGTCCAGTAGGTCCTTGTGGGCCTTGCGTGCCAAGTGGCCCAATTGGCCCTTGTGGCCCTTGTGGGCCTTGTGGTCCTTGTGGTCCAGTATTACCAATTGGTCCTTGTGGTCCTTGCGGTCCAGTATTACCAATTGGTCCTTGTGGTCCTTGTGGTCCTTGTGGGCCTTGCGGTCCTGTTGGTCCTGTTGGACCTTGCGGGCCCTGAGCACCCACTCCAGTTGGTCCTTGTGGTCCTGTATTACCTTGTGGACCTTGTATACCCTGTGGACCTTGTGGGCCTTGAGGTCCTTGTATACCTTGTGGACCTTGTGGTCCTGTGTTACCAATTGGACCAATTGGTCCTGTTGGGCCTTGTGGTCCTTGTGGTCCAGTATTACCAATTGGACCAATTGGACCTTGTGGACCCTGTGGTCCTTGAATACCCTGTGGTCCTTGTGGTCCTGTGTTACCAATTGGGCCAATTGGACCCTGTGGCCCTTGTGGTCCTTGTGGTCCTGTGTTACCAATTGGTCCTTGCGGTCCTTGCGGTCCTGTGTTGCCGATTGGGCCAATAGGCCCTGTTGGGCCTTGTGGTCCTTGTGGTCCTGTGTTACCAATTGGTCCTTGCGGTCCTTGTGGACCTTGCGGTCCTTGTGGTCCTTGAACACCCTGATTACCGATTGGACCAATAGGTCCTGTAGGACCTTGTGGGCCTTGTGGTCCTGTGTTACCGATTGGGCCTTGTGGTCCTTGCGGTCCTGTGTTACCGATTGGGCCTTGTGGGCCTTGTGGGCCTCGTGGGCCTTGTGGCCCCTGAATACCTTGTGGCCCTTGTGCTCCGTCAGCGGCTGCAAGATTTAGTTCCCATTTACTATACGTTGCAGCCATTCCAGATGTGTTGCCATATATGTAAACACCCAATGTATTTCCAGTAATACTAGTAACAGTGCCCCACAGATACTGGCTCAACAAATAAACGTTGCTGCTATTATATGGATTAGCTCTAACGGGCGATCCTACACTGTAAGCTACATTGCCGTTAATAGCTACATTTGTAACAAAGCTCGCAGTAGCACTTGATGCAGTAGAAACAGTAGAATCAGAACTTAATGTATAAAAACCAAGTCCTTGTGGTCCTTGTGGTCCTTGAACGCCTTGTAGTCCTTGCGGTCCTTGCGGTCCTTGTGGGCCTCGTGGGCCTTGTGGGCCTTGTGGTCCAGTATTACCAATCGGGCCTTGTGGCCCTTGTGGTCCTTGTGGCCCCTGAATACCTTGTGGCCCGATTGCTCCAGTATTACCCTGAATACCTTGTGGGCCTTGTGGTCCTTGTGGTCCAGTATTACCAATCGGGCCTTGTGGGCCTTGTGGTCCTTGGACTCCTTGCGGGCCTTGTGGTCCAGTGTTACCAATTGGACCAATCGGTCCTTGTGGGCCTTGTGGACCTTGTGGGCCTGTAATGCCCTGCGGGCCTTGCGGTCCTGTGTTACCAATTGGCCCAATTGGGCCTTGTGGTCCTTGTGGACCTTGTGGACCTTGTGGTCCTTGAATGCCTTGCGGCCCCGTAATACCCTGCGGTCCTTGTGGTCCTGTGTTACCAATTGGGCCTTGTGGTCCTTGTGGTCCTTGTGGTCCTTGTGGTCCTTGTGGTCCTGTGTTACCAATTGGGCCTTGAGGTCCTTGTGGTCCTTGAACGCCTTGTGGTCCTGTGTTACCAATTGGGCCAATTGGTCCTTGTGGTCCTTGAACTCCTGTTGGACCTTGTGGGCCCTGTGGGCCCTGTGGACCAACTGCTTGTTGTCCGTTTGCGTAAAAGAATGCGCCTTGTGTAATAACGTTACCAGCTGTTACGTTACCAACTCTAAGCGGATCATAAATTGCGTTAGCAAAATCAACTGTAATTCCAGGTTCTGGAACTACGTTGCTGAATATTTTCCAAGTGTTGTCTGTTTGATCTCTGACAAAACCAGTGTGCTGATATATGTTTCCTACTGTGCTGTTAAATTGACTGAAGAAACCTATATCGTAATTATAAGGGAAAGGTGTGTTAGCTGTTAGATACAGTAACGGATCCTGAACGCTTAGTGTTTGGGCATTAGCTGCGATAATTGTATTAGCATAAACATTACCCCCAACGTATACGTCTTTGGCAAAACTGGCACCGCCAGATACTACTAATGCCCCTGCGCCAGATCCGCCCTGTGTTGTATTAGTAATTGTTGTAATACCAGCAACACCTAATGTAGTTCCAATGGTTGCGCTATTATTAACAGTAAGAGCACTTACTGTGGCATTACCACTAGTTCCAGCAGTTGTAAACAGTCCTGTGCTAGGTGTTACGTTACCGATTGGGGTATTTTGTAATCCTCCAGCTAGTTGACCAGCACCTGCTGTAGTTAACGATCCTGCGCTGGTTAACCCTGCGGCTGTTACGTTGCCCGCTACACCAACACCACCTGCAACTGTAACTGCACCAGTTGTTGTGCTGGTAGAAGTTGTATTCCCACTAACTACCAAATTGGTGTCAACGGTTGCATTTCCGTAAATTCTTGTTCCGCTTAAGAGTTTTGCCATAGTAGTATTTATTTGTTCTTAAATGTTATAACGCCTTCGGTGTGCATTAAAATTCTGTGCAACTTCATCAGCCGACAAAGCCCTGTTATAAATCCTAACTACCGAAATATCACCAGGGAATAAGTTTCCACTGGCTGTATCTGAATCCCATCTCCTAGCTATTCTAGTATTTCCTCCGGAACTCGACACACCAGAATAGCTTAATGGCGACCCGTTTGCTGTTCCGTTGACATATTGTGTTAGCGTCGTTCCGTCGTATGTTCCAACAATCTGATACCAAACATTTAAAGTTGGAACGAATCCAGTAGTATTACGCCATGCTCCATTAAAAAATCCAACACACAAATTATAATCTGTAGGAGCTCTATTTGTACCTATACTATAATTTAAATCAGATGATCCGTTGTATTCATTTGTTACTACACTAGAAACTACCCCAGTAAGCGAAGCATTTACTTTAACCCACGCTTCCACTGTAAAGTTAGGCATAGAACCTAAATTAGTGCTAGTCATTCCATATTGTGTGCTTGCCGGGACGAATGTGATATCTCCCGCAGTTTCATTACTAGTAAAGGTGGGAGAGCCATACAGTGTAACATTTGAACTACTGGTACTTAAATCTGCCCAATTGGACCCGGATCCAGAATAGCTTGTTGTTTGTGCTGCGTCTATCCAAAACTTCAAATTTCCATCTATTAGTGGTGCGCCAGTTATCTCATCAAAAGAGCCGCTGACTTCAATTATTCCGCCATTGGTTTGTTTTTGTTTTACTGTAGTAGATCCTTGATTGAACGGACCGTTTGAAATCCAAGTTGGACTTCCTACAGGAGTTACAGTAAGATTGTTCGGGCTATTGTCTTTAATATAATTTGCACTGTCAGTGGCATTTAATAACAATTGCGTATTTGTAACTGAAGGCAATGCTGAATTTGGTGGCGTGAAATTTGCTGTATAAATTCCTGTGCCTTTGATAATTCTGAAATTACTTATGTAACCAGGAAAGTAACTACCAGACGCAGGCGTGCTTTCTTGACCTATTGTTAATACCGATGAGCTATTGCTTATGTTATTGTTATCTACATAACTTGATCCGAGCTGCGTACCGTTTCTAAAAACTCTTGTGGTATTGCTCACTCTAGATATTGCAAAGTGATTCCATACATTTGTATAGTTAGTAAGCGCCGCACTAAATCTAAATGCGCTTGCTTCCCAAACGTAAAGTGTGTCGGTTTCAATACTGACTGCAATTGACGCGGATGGATAAGTGCCAACTGAAAATACTCTAGGATTTGCAGGTGTGCTAGTCATATACTGCCACCATTCAACCGTAAAATCTCCAGTACCGAATTGCCAATTTGTGCTACCTGGAACAGTGAGATATTGACTAGTTCCATTCAGACTTATAGCACCAGACGCAAGACTTATTTCGTCAATAGTAGACGCAAGAACTGTGTCTGGTTTGACGCTAATTGTTGTTTGGGCCGTTTCATCAAACGTGCCATTGACCAACAAAGTTCCTGCGCTTGTAAGTCTAGTTGCTATAGTTGCCATAATTATCCAAATATAGTATCTAAACTGTTTGTTGCACTGTTATAGACTTGGTAAACTACGCTGACACTATTAGCAGCCACCCAACCCACACGCTGTCCAACATAAACGTTACCAGCTACACCAACACCGCCTCCAACTTGAACTGCCCCTGTTACATTGCTTGTAGCTGCGGTAGTAGCAGTAGCTCTAATTAATCCAGCAGTTTGTAAGTTGCCAGCAATAACATTACCTGTAATACCAAGTGTTGTGCCAACTGTTGCACTAGCATTTACAGTTAATGCACTTACAGTAGCGTTGCCGCTTGACGTAATAGTTGTGAACAAACCAGTGCTAGGTGTTGCGTTACCAATTGGAGTATTTTGAATACCGCCTGTAGCTGTCAACGCCCCTGTACTTGCATTGAATGTAAACTTAGTTGTGGTTACATTCGGTGTTTGATCAGACCCTGCGGCGCCAACCATGACAGGATACAACACTGTAGTCGAAGTGTTGTTTGTAGCATTAATTATTGTAGAAGGTCCGGTAGGTCCTTGCGGTCCTTGTGGACCCTGTGGCCCTTGCGGTCCTGTAATACCCTGTGGTCCTTGCGGTCCTGTGTTACCAATTGGGCCTTGTGGACCTTGTGGTCCTTGCGGTCCTTGAATACCCTGTGGTCCTGTTGGGCCTTGCGGTCCTGTGTTACCGATTGGACCTTGTGGTCCTTGTGGGCCTTGTGGACCTTGAACACCCTGTGGCCCTGTTGGGCCTTGCGGTCCTGTATTACCGATTGGCCCTTGTGGCCCTTGTGGCCCTTGTGGCCCTTGCGGTCCTTGAATACCCTGTGGCCCTGTAATACCCTGTGGACCTTGTGGTCCTGTATTACCGATTGGTCCTTGCGGTCCTTGGACTCCTTGTGGTCCTGTGTTACCGATTGGACCTTGTGGTCCAGTTGGTCCTTGAACGCCCTGTGGTCCAGTTGGTCCTTGAACGCCCTGTGGTCCAGTTGGTCCTTGTGGGCCTTGTGGTCCAACTGCTTGTTGTCCATTTGCATAGAAGAACGCACCATTGGTAATTATATTACCGACTATGACGTTACCGGTAACCCCTAAAGTTGTTCCGATAGTTACACTTGTGTTAACTGTTAACGCATTTACTGTAGCATTTGCGGCAGAAATAACTGTATTAGCACTAATAGTGGACAAGTCAGTAATAGAACCGCCTGTTCCGCTGCCTAAATTCAAGTTACCTGCAACAGTTAAATTGCCTGTTGTAGCATCAAAGTAGAATTTACTGGTTGTTACGTTAGGAGTTTGATTAGTTCCTGCACCACCTACCATTACTGGGTATAAACTAGTAGATGTTGTGTTATCTGTAGCAACGATAATATTAGAAGGTCCAGTTGGGCCCTGTGGTCCTGTATTGCCCTGTGGTCCCTGTGGTCCTTGTGGTCCTGTATTACCAATTGGTCCGATTGGACCAGTGGGTCCTGTTGGGCCTTGTGGTCCAGTGTTACCAATTGGGCCTTGTGGTCCTTGTGGTCCTTGTGGACCCTGCGGTCCTTGTGCGCCTGTATCGCCTTGTGGCCCTTGCGGACCTTGCGCTCCTTGTGGACCGGTTGGGCCTTGAACTCCTTGTGGACCTGTTGGTCCTTGTGGTCCTTCGTTTCCGACTGGTCCAATTGGACCAGTGGGTCCTTGTGGTCCAATTGGGCCTTGTGGGCCTTGTGGTCCTGTGTTTCCTTGTGGACCTTGTGGACCTGTTGGGCCTTGAACTCCTTGTGGACCTGTTGGGCCTTGTGGTCCTTGTGGTCCATCTGCTCCCGGAGCACCAGCTAAGTTAATTTCCCAGAATACATAGGTTCCAGAACCAAATGCACCCGTAACATTAACTGTCAAGTCGCCGTTTGCAGTAAAGTAATCTACAACTGTTCCATCTAAATAATTAACTGTGGTATTTGCAACAATAACTGCCTGAGCAGTTGTATATGCCAATCCTGTAGCAACGGTAAATGTTTTTATACCGGTGCTAATTGAATGACCTGTATTGCTGGTTGTAGCATATTTGTCACCTGCTAAACCTTGAACCCCTTGTGGTCCTTGCGGTCCTTGTGGCCCTTGTGCGCCTTGTGGGCCAGTTGGTCCTTGTGCACCAGTATTACCTTGTGGACCTTGCGGACCTTGTGGTCCTTGAACTCCCTGTGGTCCTTGTGGTCCAGTAACGCCCTGTGGTCCTTGTGGTCCTGTATTACCAATTGGGCCTTGCGGTCCTTGAACACCTGTATCGCCTTGCGGTCCTTGTGGTCCTTGAACTCCTTGTGGTCCAGTAACGCCCTGTGGTCCTTGTGGTCCTACATTACCTTGAGGTCCTTGAGGTCCTTGTGGTCCTATATCACCGATTGGGCCTTGTGGTCCTTGTGGCCCTTGTGGTCCAACTACACCTTGAGGTCCTTGTGGTCCTTGCGGTCCTTGAACCCCTTGTGGTCCTTGAGCTCCTTGTGGTCCAGTATTACCTTGTGGACCTTGTGGGCCTTGTGCTCCAGTATTACCTTGTGGGCCCTGCGGTCCCTGTGCTCCAGTATTACCTTGTGAGCCCTGCGGTCCTTGTGGTCCTTGTGGTCCTTGAACACCTTGCTCGCCCTGTGGACCTTGTGGGCCTTGAGCACCTGTATTACCAATTGGACCTTGTGGACCTTGCGGTCCTTGCGGTCCGGTGTTGCCCTGTGGACCTTGCGGTCCGCTTACACCTTGTGGTCCTTGTGGTCCTTGAACACCCTGAGGTCCTTGTGGACCAGTTTCGCCTTGTGGTCCTTGTGGCCCAGTTACACCTTGTGGCCCCTGAACACCTTGATTACCCTGCGGGCCTTGTGGTCCTTGTGGCCCTTGAACTCCTTGCGGTCCTTGTGGCCCTTGAATACCCTGATTACCCTGTGGTCCCTGGACTCCAGTTGGTCCTTGTGGTCCGATTTCGCCTTGTGGTCCTTGTGGTCCTTGAACTCCCTGCGGTCCTTGAACACCAGTAGGTCCCTGTGGACCAGTAATACCTTGTGGTCCTTGTGGTCCTTGAACACCTTGTGGTCCTTGTGGCCCTGTATCCCCTTGCGGCCCTTGCGGTCCTTGTGGACCAATTACACCCTGTGGCCCTTGTGGCCCTTGAACACCCTGCGGTCCAGTATTACCGATTGGACCTTGTGGTCCTTGTGGTCCTTGAACTCCTTGTGGTCCTTGTGGTCCTTGAACTCCTTGTGGTCCTGTATTGCCTTGCGGACCTTGTGGTCCCTGTGCACCTGTATTGCCTTGCGGACCTTGTGGCCCCTGTGGGCCTTGCGGTCCTTGTGCGCCTGTATCGCCTTGTGGTCCTTGTGGTCCTTGGACGCCTTGTGGTCCAGTATTACCCTGTGGGCCTTGTGGGCCTTGTGGCCCATCTGCGCCTGGAGCACCAGCTAAGTTTACTTCCCAATATGTATATGTTCCAGAACCGGTTATACCAGTAATGTTGGCTGTCATAGACCCTGTGCTAGGATTATAACTTGTAACACTACCTTCCATAAAATTAGTAGCTGTATTAGCAATAACAATTGCTTGAGCAGTTGTATATGCCAAAAATGTTCCTACCGTAAACGTTTGGTCTACGGCGTTAATTGTCATGCTGGTATTGCTAGTTGTAGCGTATCTATCCCCGACCGGTCCTTGTGGTCCTTGAGCTCCTTGTGGACCTTGAACTCCTTGTGGCCCTTGTGGTCCTGTTACGCCTTGGGGGCCTTGTGGTCCGGATACACCCTGTGGTCCTTGTGGTCCTTGAACTCCTTGTGGCCCTTGTGGTCCTGTTACGCCTTGTGGCCCAGTTTCGCCTTGGGGGCCTTGTGGTCCTGTATTACCAATCGGACCTTGTGGCCCTTGCGGGCCTTGAACGCCTTGTGGCCCTTGCGGACCTTGAACGCCTTGTGGTCCTTGTGGACCAGACACACCTTGCGGTCCTTGTGGTCCTTGTGGACCAGACGCACCTGTATTACCTTGTGGACCTTGTGGTCCTGTTGGGCCTTGTGGCCCTGTGTCGCCTTGTGGACCTGTAATACCTTGTGGACCTTGTGGTCCTTGAACTCCTTGCGGTCCCTGAACGCCAGTAGGTCCTTGTGGTCCTGTAATGCCTTGTGGACCTTGTGGTCCTTGTGCACCTGTATTACCAATTGGACCTTGTGGTCCTTGTGCACCTTGCGGTCCTTGTGGTCCTTGAACTCCTTGTGGACCTGTTGGCCCTTGTGGACCCTGTGGGCCTGTTGGCCCTTGTGATCCTGTTTGTCCTTGAGGGCCTTGCGGTCCTTGAACTCCTTGAGGGCCTTGCGGTCCTGTGTTACCAATTGGACCTTGTGGGCCAGTTACACCTTGCGGTCCTTGTGGGCCACTTGCACCTTGCGGTCCGGATAGTCCTTGCGGACCCTGAGGGCCACTCAAACCTTGTGGACCTTGTGGTCCTTGTGCACCAGTATCACCAATTGGACCTTGTGGTCCTTGTGGTCCTTGTGGTCCTTGTGTTCCTGTTTGTCCTTGTGGTCCTTGTGGACCTGTATTACCAATTGGACCGATTGGGCCGGTCGGACCTTGTGGTCCAGTTGCTCCTGTGTTACCAATTGGACCTTGTGGCCCCTGTGCACCTTGCGGTCCTTGTGGTCCCTGTGCACCTTGTGGTCCAGTTATACCTTGTGGTCCAGTTATACCTTGCGGGCCTTGAACTCCACTCGGTCCTTGTGGCCCTTGAACTCCTGTTGGTCCCTGTGGACCTTGTGCACCTTGTGGACCTGTAGGACCACGCGGTCCTTGTGGTCCTTGTGCACCTTGTGGACCAGTATTTCCTTGTGGACCTTGTGGTCCTTGTGCTCCGGTATTTCCTTGTGGACCCTGTGGGCCTTGCGGGCCTGTATCTCCTTGTGGCCCTTGTGCTCCTTGTGGACCCTGTGGTCCTTGGGCACCACCACTAATAATTCCTGTTAGTAAAGCACCGTTACCCACAAAATAGTTAGCAGAAACGTTGCTTGTTGTTGTTACATCACCAGTTAAACTGGTTAGACTTCCTGTATAAGTTGGAAGATACGCAGCAACGTTTACATTAGAGTAATTGCCAGCTACACTTGCGCCGTTGACTAATAATATACCGTTTTGAGTAGTGATGGTTGTGCCATTTAATACAATATTGGCACCAATAAATGCGTCTTTCCAAGTTTGGAATGAGTTACCAAGTGTCCAAGTATTGGGACTAAATGGAATAATGTTGTAATCGACAACATTGATAGAGCCAGAAACAGGCTCGCCATTTGGATAAAAGAATGCAGCAGCGATTACACTGCCTGCTGTTTCAATATTGCCATAGGCAAAAACGTTAGATGTTCTTAGGTTAGATGATAATGTAATGTTATTGGCCACAATAACATTGGCATTAATTTGCGTGATACCATTACCATCAAAAACTCCGTATAGTTCAGTAAAGTTTTCGTTAACTTTAGTGAACGCTACGTATAGTGTATCGCCAGTTTGACTGTCTGGGCCTGCGCCCAAATTAATTATTTGTTGTGACATCCCACAGACTTTCCAATTTTAGTGTATTTAGCTGAATTGGAAAGATAGGGCCTACAGAAAAACGGGGGAACTAGTCCCCCGTTTGTTTTAAGTGCGTCCTACAACAATTTCTATTATTGTTACAGATTGCTCGTCAGTAGCAGTAAAGTTTTCCAAACTCTTACCTACTACACTACCAATTACTGGTGCACTGCATGCCACTGCATAACCACTGGGTCCAGAAACTAGCATATCGCCTTTACCAACTGGTCCTACAACCTTAGCAGGAACACGACCTTGCAGTGCCACTACAGCAACATACGGAGCATTCAGTTCACTGTTCATCAAGTAAGCAGGTTGTGTAGAAACAACTCCGGCTACTCGTGTGCTCATATACTCGTCTGCTAATGTAACTTCTTGCTCTCCGCCAAAGTTCACTACTGTTCCAGGTGCGTATTCTGCGTCTGCTCTGTAGGCTTCGGCTAAGTCAGCGTATTGTGCAGAAGTAGACTTACCAATAAATCTACCACCAACAATTACGTTGCCGCCCCCGCCACCTGCAAGTGTCAAGTTACCAGTTCCAGGATTATAAATTAGTCCTGGATTGTCTGCAGATGCAGTTTGGTTTGAACCAGTTCCACCAACAAATACTGGATAGAAGTTGGTATTTGTGCTTACATCAGTAGCATTAATTACTGTAGAAGGTCCAGTTGGTCCTTGTGGTCCTTGCGGTCCTTGCGGTCCTTGCGGTCCTTGAACTCCTTGTCCAGATGGTCCTTGTGGTCCTTGTGGTCCTTGTGCTCCATCAGCACTTGCAAGATTTAGTTCCCATTTACTATACGTTGCAGCCATTCCAGATGTGTTGCCATATATGAAAACACCTAATATATTTCCAGTAATACTAGTAATAGTGCCCCATAGATACTGGTTTAACAAATAAACGTTAAAACTATCATATGGATTGGCTCTGACCGGAGAACCCACACTGTATGCCACATTACCGTTAATCCTTACGTTAGTATCAAAGCTGGCTGTAACGCCTGTTGCTGTAGAAACAGTAGAATCAGAACTTAATGTATAAAAACCAAGTCCTTGTGGTCCTTGTGGTCCTTGTGGCCCTTGTGTTCCGTTAGTCCCGCTTGGTCCAATTGGTCCAATTGGTCCTTGTGGTCCTGTCGGTCCTTGTGGTCCTTGTGGTCCTTGTGGGCCTTGTGTTCCAGAAGGTCCGGTAGGGCCTGTTGGTCCGCTTGGTCCAATTGGGCCTTGTGGACCTGTTGGTCCTTGTGGTCCTTGCGGGCCACCTGCAGGTCCTTGTGTTCCTTGTGGGCCCTGTGGTCCTTGCGGTCCTTGCGGCCCTTGTGGGCCCTGTGGGCCTTGTGGTCCACCTCCTGGTCCCGTTCCGCCAGACGGCCCAATCGGTCCAGATGGTCCTTGTGGTCCTTGTGGTCCTTGTGGTCCCTGTGGGCCACCTGCAGGTCCTTGTGGTCCTTGTGGTCCTTGAGCTCCTTGTCCAGATGGTCCTTGTGGTCCTTGCGGTCCTTGTGGTCCCTGTGGTCCTTGTGGTCCTTGTGGTCCACCAGATGTTCCAGATGGTCCTTGTGGGCCTTGTGGGCCTTGAACTCCTTGTCCAGATGGCCCCTGTGGGCCTTGCGGGCCTTGCGGGCCTTGCGGTCCGCCACCAGGTCCTTGTGGTCCTGTTGGGCCTGTTGGTCCGCTTGGTCCAATTGGGCCTTGTGGACCTGTTGGTCCTTGCGGTCCTTGCGGGCCTTGAGCTCCACCAGCTGGTCCTGTATTACCTTGTGGTCCTTGTGGACCTTGTGGTCCTTGCGGGCCTTGTGGTCCGCCACCTGCGCCGCTTGGTCCTTGTGGTCCTTGTGGACCTTGTGGTCCTTGTGGACCACCTGCAGGTCCTTGTGGTCCGGTTGGGCCGCTTGGGCCGCTTGGGCCGCTTGGTCCTTGTGGACCGCGCGGTCCATCTATAGCGCCTGCTACAATAGTCCAACTAGATGCAGATCCCGAACCGCTTGCTGATTCAGAATACACAGTCATTGAAGTGCCAGAATATGATGAAATAGCACCAGCAATATATTGCGATGAGACACCAGTTCTGAAAACTTTTACAGTTTGGCCTACTGTAAACGCAGTGTTGGCAGCATCTGCACTAACTGTAAATGTCTGTGATAAACCAACTTGAATTGTTGCAGTAGTGCTAGATGTTAGAGCAACATATCCTAAACCTTGTGGACCTTGTGGTCCTTGCGGTCCTTGTGGGCCACCACCGGGTCCTTGTGGTCCTTGTGATCCAGTATCGCCTTGTGGGCCTTGCGGTCCTTGTGGTCCTTGCGGTCCTTGTGGGCCTTGCGGTCCTCCAGCAACACCTTGTGGGCCTGTAGGACCTTGTGGTCCTTGGGTTCCAATTGGTCCTTGCGGGCCTGTAGGACCTTGTGGTCCTTGAGCGCCTTGTGGGCCTTGTGGGCCTTGTGGGCCTTGTGGTCCGCCAGCAACACCTTGTGGTCCCTGTGGACCTTGTGGTCCTTGAGTTCCGATAGGTCCTTGTGGTCCTTGTGGGCCTTGAGGTCCTTGTGGTCCGCCAGCAACACCTTGTGGGCCTGTTGGACCTTGTGGGCCTTGAGGTCCCTGCGGGCCTTGGGCACCAACACCTTGTGGGCCTGTTGGACCTTGTGGTCCTTGCGGGCCTTGTGGTCCTTGTGGACCTTGTGGACCTTGAACTCCACGTGGCCCCGTTGGGCCAGTATTACCACCAATTGTTAAATTCCAAGAAGTATATGTTCCTGTTCCAGAAGTAGAATCAGCAGCAACAACAATAACGTTTGCTGCATTGAACGACGAAACAATACCCTCAAAGAACTGAGAAGGGGTAACAGTATAAGCTACACGAACACGAGTTCCTACATTATATGCAGAAGTTGTAGAATTAGCATTTACTGTAAATGTAATATCGCCGCTGGCCGGCAGTGTAATACTGGTGCTAGAGAACAATGTTCCGAAACCAATACCTTGTGGGCCACGTGGACCTTGTGGTCCTTGTGGTCCAGTAGGACCTTGTGGACCTTGTGTTCCAATACCTTGCGGTCCTTGTGGTCCTGCATTACCTTGCGGTCCTTGTGGTCCTTGTGGTCCTTGAACGCCTTGTGGTCCTTGTGGTCCTTGTGGACCCTGTGGTCCTGTAGCGCCTGCAGGCCCCGGGGCACCAGTTAACGAAACAGTCCAAGAACTATATGTTCCAGAACCAGTTATAGATGTTACATTAACAACTAAATCCCCAGTAGTAGAATTATACGAAGTAATAGTCCCTTGCATCGAATTTGATGCATTACGGGTAATATTAACTGTTTGCCCAACTGCAAGTGCTAGTCCAGTTCCTACTGTAAGAGACTGTGTTCCTGTTGCAATTGTTAACGAATCAGTGCTGGTTGTTGTATATTTGTCGCCAGGTAAACCCTGTGGTCCTTGTGGGCCTTGCGGACCCTGTGGTCCTTGGGCACCAACACCTTGCGGTCCTTGCGGGCCCTGTGGGCCTTGTGGTCCTTGCGGGCCTTGTGAACCGACACCTGTAGGACCCTGTGGACCTTGTGGACCTTGTGGACCTTGTGGTCCTGTATTACCAATTGGACCTTGTGGGCCTGTTGGACCTTGTGCACCTTGTGGTCCACGTGGTCCTTGTGGACCCTGTGCACCTTGTGGACCAGTTGGCCCAGTAGCGCCACTAGCACCAACAGCACCTGACAGAGTAACTGACCAGCTAGTGAATGTTCCAGATCCTACGACAGAAACAATATTAGCAACCATCGAGCCAGTTGCAGAATCATATGTTGTAACAGTTCCAAGCATATAGTTGCTGGCTGTATTAGCTATTGTAATACTTTGTGCCGGGCCATATGCTAATCCAGTAGCCACTGTAAATGTTTGGTCAATTGTATTAATTGCCATGCTGGTGCTACTTGTTGTAGCATATTTGTCACCAGCTAAACCTTGCGGACCAGTAGGGCCTTGTGGACCAGTATTTCCAATTGGTCCCTGTGGTCCTTGCGGTCCTTGGGGTCCTTGAACACCGATTGGTCCTTGTGGGCCTTGTGGACCAGTATTTCCAATTACGCCCTGGGGACCTTGTGGACCCGCATCTCCTTGTGGGCCTTGCGGTCCTTGTGGGCCTTGCGGTCCTTGTGGTCCTTGAACACCGTCACCGCCGCCAGGGCCTTGTGGACCTTGCGGACCTTGTGGTCCTTGAACCCCTTGTGGTCCTTGTGGTCCTTGCGCTCCAATACCTGTAGGTCCTTGTGGTCCAGTTGCACCAACAGCACCAGAAAGAGTAATTGTCCAAGAACTATATGTTCCTGAACCAACAACCGAATCAACATCAGCTATCATACGGCCATTTGCAGCAGTATAAGTCGACACAGTTCCGGTCATGTAATCGCTTGCAGTATTAGCAATAATAATACTTTGAGCAGGGCCGTATGACAGTCCAGTTTCTACAAAGAATGTTTTCTGTGCTACCGAAATTGTCATGCTGGTGCTACTTGTTGTAGCATATTTGTCACCAGCTAAACCTTGCGGGCCCTGTGGACCTTGTGTCCCGATACCTGTAGGTCCTTGCGGTCCCTGTGCACCTTGTGGGCCAACTATACCTTGTGGCCCTTGTGGGCCCTGAATACCCTGAAGTCCAACACCTGTCGGTCCCTGTAAACCTTGTGGGCCCTGAGGTCCTTGTGGGCCCTGAGGTCCTTGTGGTCCGCGTGCGCCCTGTGGTCCCTGTGCACCTTGTGGACCAGTTCCGCCCGGGCCTGCAGGACCCGTTGGGCCTGATGGGCCCTGTGGACCTAAGTTACCAATTGGACCTTGAGGGCCTTGTGGACCAGACACACCTTGTGGTCCTTGCGGACCTTGTGCCCCGACGCCTGTAGGACCTTGTGGTCCTTGCGGTCCTTGTGTACCATCGCCACCGCCGGGGCCTTGTGGTCCTTGTGGACCTGAGGGGCCTGAAAGTCCACGTGGACCTTGTGGGCCGATTACACCCTGAGGACCTTGGATACCAACACCAGTTGGACCCTGTGGGCCCTGTGGACCTTGTGTTCCAATTCCACCAGCTGGTCCAGTAATACCTTGCGGTCCAGGTATACCCTGCGGTCCTTGAGGACCAGTAATACCTTGTGGTCCTTGTGGACCAGACACACCTTGTGGTCCTTGTGGGCCTTGTGCACCAAATCCAGATGGTCCTTGAGGACCAGTAACACCTTGAGGACCAGTAATACCTTGCGGTCCTTGTGGGCCTTGTAATCCACGTGGACCTTGTGGGCCAACTGCTCTTACACCGTTTGAATAGAAATAATCTGCTGCAAATACACCGTTAGCTGCAATAACTACAGCGTTTGATGTGTCTCTTACACTAACTGTAACATTACCGCTATCATATACAATAACATTACTGTTACCGTTTACTAATTGTGTTCCGCCAGGCAATCCAGTTAATAACGCACCATTACCTAAGAAGTAATTACCAGTAACGTTACCAACTAATGTCAATGCATTTGCAGTCTTATCAAATGTGAATCCTATGCTGGATCCCATTTGGCCGGCATCATTAAATTGAACTTGTGTATCTGCGCCGGCTGCTGCGGCTATGATAAATGTTTGACCTGCGCTTAAGTATCTTAAATCAACAGGTGCATCTGTTCCTTGTATTGGGTTTGTAAATGTAATTACGTTTCCACTTACTGTATAGTCAATATTAGGAATCAAATATACGTTAGCTTGAATAGCTAACAGTCCCTGAGCGTATGTTGAATTTGTTAGGGCATAAGTTGCAGTTCCGGTGCCAACAATACGTTGTTCTGCAATCAAACCAGTAACTGGAACCCAACTTGAGCCATTGTAATATTCCAATACAGTTGTATCAGAGTTATAACGTGTTGCACCTGCTACTGTATCAGTTGGTCTGTCGCCTGTGCTACCAGATGGCATTGCAACTGCTGCTGTTGTTTGTAATGCAACATACTTGCCTGCACTTGGTGCAATGGTAATATTACCATTGTCCAGCACAGTAATAGTGCGGTTAGCGATACTGATATTACCTGCATTAGCTACAACAAATGTTGCATCGTTTGGTTGCAAATTGCCAATTACAGTGTTTTGTAGCCCGCCGCCGGCGTATAAAGTTGTTCCAAATGTTCCACTATAGTTGACGGTTAGTCCGTTAGCTGTTAAGTTACCAGTAACAATAACGTCATTGCCAAAGAAACCAGAACCGTTTACATTTAAATTACCGCCGAAATTACCATTACCGTTGACGTCTAAGTTGCCGCCAAAGCTACCGTTACCATTAACATCTAAGTTGCCACCGAACTGACCACTTCCGTTAACACTTAAGTTGCCACCAAAGCTACCGTTGCCGTTAACATCTAAGTTGCCGCCGATTGCAGCGTTACCATTAGCAGACAAATTACCGCCAAAGCTGCCACTGCCGTTAACATTCAAATTGCCGCCAAATGTGCCAGCTCCGTTAACATCTAAGTTGCCGCCAAATTGGCCGCTACCATTAACTGCTAAATTGCCGCCAAAATTGCCGTTGCCGTTGGCACTTAGGTTACCACCAAAAATACCACTGCCGTTAGCTGTTAAGTTACCGCCGAATAAACCATTGCCGTTTGCTTCGACGTTACCACCAAATAAACCAGATCCATTTGCTTGGACATTACCACCAAATAAACCAGATCCATTAGCTTCTAAGTTGCCACCAAAGAATCCACCGCCATTGGCTTGAACGTTACCACCAAATGTGCCAGAGCTTAAAACGTTTGCAGCGTTGGCCCAAACTCTTGTGCCGTCTACGTTACCTAATAGAACGTAGTTATTACCTTCGGGCAATCCTAAATCAGGCTCAGCATTGTTGAGATCAAGATAGGTATATCTGCCTGGATCCGCATTAGCACTAGGCGTTTTCGGAACACGACCGCTTATAATATTGTTACTGACTTTTTTAGACATATTTTATTATCTTGTTTCTAGCATACTTAGAGTTAACTTGAGAGACGAATTAGCACTTGCACATGCAAGGAAACTTTGTCCCGCTGTTAGCACCAACTTACCAGTCAATACGCCCACAGCATCCTGTGTAGGAACTTGGAAATTTTTAACTAATTCTGTTGTTACACTGGTACCATCATAGTGATATGCGGTAATTTCTTCTGTTGTATTGCCAACGTTGGAAACTTGCGCCATTAATATAATAGTCGATGTAATAGCAGGTGCTGTATAAATTACATTGTTACCGCCAAGTGTTAAATTAGCTGTAACTGTTTTAAACGTATTAATAGGGGTTGCCATTTATTCTTATACTCCTTCAATCGACAATATGTATGGTGTCATAACTGCGAACAAACTTCGATTGAAGTCATCGCCTTCAATTGTTCCTGTTGCACGCACAACAGTTAATCCTGGGCCAATTCTAAAATCGCCCTTTTGGTCTGTGCTAGTCCAGTTAATTCTACCAGCAACTGTTACGCCGCCGTATGCTGGATATGTGATATTAGCTTCAACAACTTCTCGTTCTGGTTTAGGGATACCGCCATATTGTGGTAATGCTATCGCAGGAAATACTCCTGCGCCTACATATTCAAATGTATGACTTGCTGCGCTGATAGTGCTTACTTGCCAACCGCTGACTGCTGTTCCGTTTGATGCAATGTTGCCTGTAGTTGCACCGAAACGTGAGGTAATATTAACGTTCCAGACGTTTCCGTAACCTGGGAAATCTGCCGTGACGTTGCTAAACGTTCCAATAAAATACATATTGGGGTCGTTACCAATCAATATACCGTTGTTAGTTCTTGGAGGGCCCGACATGTTAGCAATGTTAATGGACACATCACCAACTACCACATTACCCAAAACATTACCTTGGAATTGTAAGTCACCGCCTTCTGCCCACAAACCATAATTACCGATTCCGTTGTCACTACCAATTAACGAAATGAAGCTACCAGATTCTAGTTTTACACCAACGTTACATGCAATACTATAGATGTTAACTGCTTGACTATATGCTCTATTAAGCATACGTAGACCTGTTCCGCCTGTTGCAGTTAAGTTACCTTGGTTGATGTTTGTAATGAATCCCAAAATAAAGCCTCTGGTGCTAATGGGATTCAAACACAAATCTCCGTCAATTTCAACAGTGATAGCCGTGCTACTTGTTGTGATACTAGTAACGTTCTGAATATACGGACTTACACTAAAAGATTCCGAAATTCCGCTTGGCGGGAAACTAAAAGCTCTACTGTCGTAATCTCTAACAGTAATACCCCAAACATAACTGCCGCCACGCATGTAGAAAATGTCATCTGCTCTATCGCTTGGTCTTACAAACACAGATCTAACATCGTCACCGATCAATGATACATCTGCTGGAATTTCAATTGGGCATGCTTCTGTATATGTGCCGCTTGCAACTTTAACTGCTGTTCCTGCCACACATAACGGGCTAGTCATTGCGCCTTTAATGGTTGCTTTGGGTGTAGCTAAACTTAAACCGTCATTGGCATCGTCGCCGTTTAGCGCCACATACATTACGTTAGTAAAGGTACTGTTTGCAACAGTCAAGACGGGACTGTTATTAGACAAAACTTGCGTCGCACTTAAAATGCTAATATCAATTTCAGTATTTTTAACGTAACGTCCCATATTCTTCTTCTTATACCTGTGAGTAAGTTAGTGTAGCAGACATTGCATTGTTTGCGCTGCAATAGGCTTGCATGCTGTCGCCATTATCTAGAAATATTCTTTCAATGTCCATTACGTATGTGTCGCCTGCTTGCACTCCTACATTGCTGTAAAGAACATTTAAGTTGCTAGGTAGCTGACCCGACTTAACTGCCCACAATGAAAATGTAACATTTGCACTGGTGCTGTAATTTGCAAAATAGAAAGTCATAGCCGCTGTTTCACCCGAGCTGGTGTATATAGAGGTTGTCGTTGTAGTTAAATTGGTGCTGTTAAGTGCCATATCTTATCCAAAAATAATTGCGTATCTTCTTACGCCTACTGTAGTAGTCAATTCGCCAGATGTAGAACCTGCATTCGTATAAAGTCCGCTGCCGCCTGATCCTGCATCTTCGCCTGTAACTACGACATAATTTGTTTGTCCAATCGGATTGGTTGTAGTCTTATCAATCTTTACCAAATAACTGGTTAAAAGGAACCCAACATTACCCGCTGCGTTATTTGCTGTCCACTGGTCATCGTATCCGCTACCTGTACCTTCTTTATAATACAGTCCCACGCTGACATCTGAGCCACCGCCTCTATAGTTTTCAAAACCATTGATACCTAAGCTAGGCTGAGTTGCGGTATAATTAATGTGGAAAATGTTTCCAGATGTATTGAAGAGCTGAGTATTGGCGGTATTACCTTTAACTACAAGGTTACCTTCGATCACTACGTTACCGGAGAAGATATCAACATTACCTGTTGCTTCGGTATAAATGTAATAATCACCAGTGCTGATCCGTTTGGTTGCGCTCATAAAAAGTCTCGTTTAGAGTATTTATTCAAAATAAAATATAAGTATTCAAAGGTTAGAAATGGGCCCGAAGGCCCATTTCAGTCTGAATCAGTGATTCAATTAAGCACTAGCAACTTGAACAAATACGTTTGCTTGCCATGCTGGTTGGCTGCTCAATACGGCAGTGTTATCTGTGTAAGGTGCTGCGAACCAATATCTCCACTTGGTGTTAGCCCAGTCCCAAACATAACGGTTAGTAATGCGGCTAGCTGCAAAGGTCTCTGTAACAGTTGCTTGTTCTGCAGAAACAGTTTGTGTATCACAAGAAACAGTTACGTTAGTTGCGCTGTTAACTGCAACAATAGTTACATTACCTGTTAGACTTGTTCCAACAACTTGATAACCGACGGTAGGAGTTGCATAACCTGTTACGTTGGCTGCTGTCCATGTAACATAAGCATAAGCACGGTTGTCTGTATAACCACCGCCACCTGTTCCAATGTTAGCAACGTTTGCACCTGCGAAAGATGCAACAGTTGTTCTGATAGTCATTGTGTTAGCAGTTGTTAGCTCAGATGCCAAAGCATTTACTAAAGTGCAAGTTGCAACGTTTTGAACCTGGCCGTTGTCAACTACAGCGGCTGAGCCATTGATAGCGGCTGTGAAAACGTCGTTAGTGTTAGCGTTTGGTCCGGCACCAAATTGCTGCCAGTTTGTTCCACTAACTAAACTAATTCTATATTCTTGACCTGCAATAATATCTTCGTCTTGGGATGTATTTTCATCGCTTACCAAGAATTTACGCATACCCTTTTGGAAGATAATGCTACCTGTAGTAGCAGTCTCGCCGCGAACTTTTACGCTAGGCTGGATAGTTGCAACTGTTTGATCTGTAAAACCACCAACACCACCTAGGTAGTTGCTGTTGATTGTTTCTGGACCAGTGTAGCTGTCAACTACATTACTTGTGAAACCAGATGTCTGGTTCGTTTTTTGGATTTTTAATTTTGCCATTTGTTTTATTCCTTGTTTGTTAGCGTTCTAGGCTACCCGAAGTGGCGCTCCGAGAATCATATGAACACTACTATTTACCGTAAAGTCAACAAAAAGGGGACCGAAGTCCCCAGTTTGTCTTCCCATCCCGAGTGGTAAGTAAACTCTTTGATTACTGGAAGCTCAAGTTAGCAACGCTAATTTCGCTTAGGTAATCACCAGCATTTCCTAGAGAAGATGCTGTGTTGGTTAACTCAACATATCCGTAACGAGTCATAAAGCCTACGACTGGTTCGAATGTTGTTGGGTCTAGAACAACGCCAGAGCTCATTAGAGGAATGTATGGGCAGTAGAATGCTGCGGCATCAGCCTCGCTTGAACCTTTGTATCCAACTAGAACTGCTGTGCTATCGCTAGCATAGCTGTCTACGTAAATACGCATTGCTCCGTTTAGTGTACCAACAAATTTTGTATTTGTTGGAGCTTCGAATGTACCTTCTGTTGTACGAGCGAAAGCACTGGTTGTTGCAGACTGAAGAACAGTCAATGCAGCTGGGCTAACAACTGCCCAGTTACCAGC
>JACCDG011435460.1_pt1 | contig 122192 bp, 119 predicted proteins | sample 7442471 | NCBI WGS metagenome assembly JACCDG01 (sample SAMN15323444, study PRJNA562643) | freshwater metagenome | isolation source: river surface water | place: USA:Blue River Watershed | collected 2017-08-17
ATCTTGAAATTTCTCAATAAACGATTCAGATAATTTTTGGTATTTACTAATCTCATACCAACTAACCTTATCTTGATATTTCTCTATAAATTGTTCGGATAACTTTTGGTATTGACTAATACATCCCCAGTTAACCTTATCATGAAATTTCTCAATAAATTGTTCGGAAAGTTTTTGGTTTATACTAATCTCACACCAACTAACTTCGTCTTGAAATTGTTCAATTAATTCTTCATCCGGAAGATTCAAATCAATATTTAAACTATACCACTGAATTAAATTTTTAATTTCAATAACAATCGTTTTATTGACCTTCTTCATTAATTTGTTTTTTATACTTTTCAATTTCCATATATAATTGTTCTGTATTTTTTTTTCTTTTTTCCTTTTTTTTCTTAGATAATTTTAAATTATATAAATAAGAAAAAGACGGTTTTTTATAAGTTCGTAAAAGTTCAAAAGTTTTTTTCTTACCATATTTTTCATAATATTTTGCAATATCATCTTTAACTTCCACTATATATACATCAATTCCATAAGATGTTAATTCTTCATAGTACCTAATCGTATCTTCTATTGCATCTTCATCAAGACACAAAATTACTTTAGATTTATGCTTTATAAATTTATCTAATAAAAATCCTGATATATCTTTCCCTAATAACGGAACGACATTTTGAAGTGGAAACATATCAAACACTCCTTCAACTAAATAAACAGGTAAATCAAAATTTACATTAAATTCATTAAATATAATATCTAACTTATTTGGATAATCAGGTTTTAAATATGTGGTTTTTTCTTTACTAAAAAAAGTTCTTGCATCATAATAATTTATGTCTCCATTTCTATTTCGTGAAGGTACTATTATTCTGAATTTTCTTTCACCCTCTTCTGTATAACCAAGTTCAAATTTTTTAATCATTTCCTTGGTTACCTTCCGCTTTGCCAGATATTTCATAGCAACATGATAATACTTAGAATCATAACTCTCAGTAAGTGGTCTATAATCTTTAGGTAGTTCACATACCGCAATACTTTCCTCATATTTTGGTAAAACTTTTTGATATGTCTGATGTGCTGATTTTGGATATAATAAATTAACTCTTGAAACGTCTTCTGGTGTACCATAAGCAGAAACTAAATGATGTAAAACTCCATGAAATCCACATTTAAAACAATGAAATATTATTTTATCTAATTTGAAATTTAAATTGTATTTATTATTATCGTTTTTGCAAATAGCAGAAGGGCAATTAAATTCAAATTGAATTTGATTGGGGGACTCTTTTTTAGGCTTACCAAATAGTCTTTTCAAAATTCCTAAAGAAATTTCCTGTCTCTGTTCCATATTATAACAAAGATAATAAAAATTTTTATTAATTATAAATTAGAAACTTTATTTTTAGGATGGTCTTTTATGGTGATAAAAATCATAAAAGACTATTGCTTATACCTATTACGGGTAAAAATTTTTTTCAATTATTATCATGCCAATACTTTTATACTCTTTTTTTGCTTAATAAGCATAATAATTCCAGCCATTCCTGAAACATAAGCATCACACATATCAAAATTAACATCTTTAAGAGCATGGGTTGTATTACTATAAAGCCATATAATTTTAGGTTCCGCTTTCATTACTGCTTCCCATACTAGATGTTTCTTATTCGGATGTGATTGTGGAATTTTTAATTCCGGAAAAACAACAGAACGTGCGTTCTGAACATTGAAATATAGAGGTTCTATTTTATATTTGGTAAACAAATAACCGCTTATCATAGCATTCATTTGAGTTAATTTTTGTATGGTATCGGCATTAGAAAATTTACCTTTAAATTTTTTTAGCGGTTCCTCGATGTGAATATGAGTAAGATTGGTATTACTAAAATTTTTTTCAAAAAAAGATATAAATTCCTGGAGTTTAACAAAAAGGTTAGTACCGTTTTTAAACTTTAAATATGACAATTCCTGCAAAGCATACGTTTCAGAATTAAATGTAGCTATGCCTACTACTGAGGTACTAATATCAAGACCTAATATCATTTCAAATTTTTGTTTAAAACTAAAATAATATTGGTATCGTAAAAAGTAAATAAATATACTACTTCTTTTTTGGAATCTGTAATGTTTTTAATATACCCTCTGCCATTAACTTGGCTTCATCTATATTCTTTGGAGATGTTCTTTGGGGAATTAATGTTAACTCGTAATATGTTTGTTTTTGAGTAAGGTTAAATAAGTGACGACTATTAAAGTGTCCTTCCCATACATTGTGCATTAAACTTTTACCACTTTTTTTCCACAAAAGATTTTCGGATTTAAATTCCAAAAGTTCCTTTGTTTTATCTAATAGTTTTTGTTTTTTTAACTGTTGTTTTTCTTTTCGTTGAAGATACTCCTGTTTTATGAATAGTTCGCTTATTTGTTGTGCCAATATCCTTTGTTCGTGCTGATTGCTTGGTGTTGGTTTTGCTATTCGACTTTGCAACTGACTTATTTCTTCCTGAAGTTTTTTTAACTTTGACATTTTTTGTGTTCTTTTTATTTTGTTTTTGTTTATCGAACTCAAACCATTTATCATTTAAATCAATATTATATTTTTCAATATCTTTTTTAAGCCATTTTTCTTTAACTGTTTTAAAATGCTTTAAATTGGAAGCATGAACCCAAAAAAATCTTTTTTCATTCCCCTGGACTAATTGTACATTATATATTTGTCCTTCAGCAAAATTAAAGAGAACCTTTGTCCCTTCTTTAATTTCAAAATCACCATTTATTGTAATGGGATTTATTATTTTATAATACTGAACTGTTCTGATTTCCATATTAAAAATGCTCTTTAAGTATTTTACTATTTTTTCTTAATCTTAGATATTTAATTCCGATTTCTTTAATTTGTCTAACACGCTCTCTGGTAAGACCACAATAATCACCAATTTCCTCTAAAGTCATTTGTTGATAACCCAATAATCCATAATACATACAAACTATAATTCTCTGTCTATTGTTAGGCATTCGCTTTAACACTTTTTCTATATCAGTATAAATGGCATCCTTCATAAATTTATCATCCGGAAGGTCTGCCTGTTTATTTTCAATAATTTCATATAATGAAGAATCTTCCGTTTCTGAAATTGGATTGTCTAATGATGTAGTTTTATTGTTGTAATTTAAAGCATATGATTCCTTAACTTTAATATCTATATCTAATTCTAATAATGATAATTCAATTTCTTCTAATGTAGGTTCCCTTTCTAACTCTTGTTCTAATCTAAATGATGTTTTAGATATTTTATTGATAGCATTTAAATGATTATTCGGCAATCGAATAGTTCTGGAATTTTCAGCAATTGATTGTAAAATTGACTGTCTAATCCACCATACAGCATATGAAATAAACTTAAAACCCTTTTTATTATCAAACTTTTGTGCAGCTTTAATCAATCCGACATTACCATCACTTATTAAATCATCTAATCCCAATCCCTGATTTTGATATTGTTTTGCAACGCTTATAACAAATCTTAAATTGCTTTTAATAACTTTATTAAAAGCATTTTTGTCACCTTGAGATACTTTTTCAAATAAATCATACTCCTCTTGAGTATTAATTAATGGAATCTTCGAAATGTCTGAGAAATATGCACTTATACTATCACTATCCCGTTTTGTTATTGACTTTTGTATCTTTAATTGTCTCATTCATTCTTGATATAGTTACAAATATAATTATAATTTTTAAAAAAAGCAAATTATATTTAAAAAGTATAAATTAGAAAATTTTATATATAAAAAAACCCGATTTCAAATCGGGTCTTTTTGCTATTTTATATTTTCGTACATTTCTCTGCACCTTTTACTATTCCTGATCTTTCTAAGAGACTTTTCTTTGATCTGCCTGATTCTTTCCCCGGATAAAGAATAACGTGCTCCAATTTCATCAACACCCATACCTAATGGATAATCCGGATGTAAGCCAAAAAATAAAATAATAATTTCACGCTCTAGTTGTGTTAAACAAATAAACATTGATTCCTTAATAAAATGCTTAATAGAATCAGTTTCTACATTATCGTAAGCATGTATTTCACCAGAAGAAGTCATTTCAGCAAATGTTGAATCCTCATCCTCAGAAGGCTTTGAATCTAATGAAAATTCTGACCCTGAATGATTATATAACTTTCGTAATTCCTCAGGATGAATGTGAAGTTCCATAGAAATTTCGTCTGTCGATGGAAGACGCTGATTCTTTTGTTCAAATGATACAGTAAATTTTTTAATCTTTTCTATTTTCCCAAGAACATTAAGAGGTAATCTTATGTTTCGTAAATTATCCCCAAATGATTCTAAAATAGATTGACGAATCCACCAAACGGCGTAAGAAATAAATTTAAACCCCCTGGTTTCATCAAATTTTTTTGCCGCTTTAATTAATCCAATATTCCCTTCGTTTATTAAATCTTCAAGGCTTATGCCTCTATTTACATATTTTTTTGCTACGCTTATTACAAATCTCAAATTAGCTTTAACTAATTCCTGCTCCGCTTGTGTATCTCCGTTTTTTATTCGCCTTGCTAACTCTTGCTCCCGATCTGATGTTATCATTATGGAATGGCGTTCTACCTCAGCAAAGTACTTTTCAATACATGGGGTTCTATTGGTAATAGTTGGAGTTATTTTAAGTTGTCTCATCGTTTTAATTTTATAATTTATAATTTTAGAACGATAAAGATATAAAATAGTTACATATTTTTTTTAATTTCAAATATTCTATCTCTAATTTTTGCACAAAGTTCGTAATTTTCAATGTCTTCCGATGATTGAAGCATATTAAATAAGAAGTCCAAATCATTAATTTGATTAATTTTATTCTCAGCTGCAAACTGAATTGTAGTAGCGGTTACTGGAGTTTTATTTATTTTTTCCAACTCCCCCTCATTTACAAACGGACCCTGTATATCATTAAAAAGATTCTCTATAATTATATCCTGCTCATCATTTGAAAGATTTAAAAAATTTTCAAATTCTTCCTTTTCTTTTTCTAAATTTTGATTTTTTTTCATATGATATTCAAAACATATTTTCTCAAATTCTTTAGGAAGCTTTTTAAAATCAAATTTTATAAACAAAAACTCATTATTATTTTTGTTTTTAAAATTTAAATCCTTAACTTTCTTCGGATGTTTATGAGTTGTCGCAACAATATAACAACCTTGCACTTCATTTATAACTCCCAAGTTTTTAAAATAAACCGGACCTCTATTTTTGTTTTTTTGAATATAAACTTTTAACTTCTCTTGTTCTTGTACCAAATTGTTAAAATCCACTATTGAATTAGAACCCAAATCTGATTTTGGAAAAATTTTTTTATAATTAATTTTATCATTAATTAAATTTATATACTCTAATACTACAAAATAATTTAATTTTGATAAATCTTCACAAGTAGTAATGTTTCTTTCATTAGTTTGGTTTTGGATTTTTAATTTTAAAAAACTATTTTTCAGTTTTTTAAATATATGTAATTCCTTAACCCTTTTAAACTTTAACTTTTTTACGAGTCTCATTTTCGACAAAATTTAGCAACGTTATGCTACTATAAATATTAAGAAAAGAGTCGTTTTTCAATCTTTCCACTCTAATTGAGTAAAAAAATTTTTTAATTGCATGAATGCTTCTTCGTTATCTAAAGCAAACATATAACTTTTAGGCATTCCTCCACTTTCGGCATTTTCTCCACTATCTGTTGATTGAGGTATTGGCTCAGTGACAGTAATTGTTAAATATTTAACTTTTTCATTTTTTGCTCTATAAGAAACCAAATCCACTTCGATAGAACCCGTATCAAGAGCACCTATATTAACGTATGTTTGCATTGGCTCAGTTTTAATTGCTGTATTTTCTTTAGTATCTTCCATGGGAATAAATTTAATCTTGTATTTTGTTAATGTCAATATCTAATTTCTCCATCACCGCTTCAATAATCATGTCATTTCCCAATTCAGAATTAAATAACATAAAATAATTTCTACTATTTTCTTGTTTAATTAAAGAGTCAAGTGTTATTTCTAATAAATTTTTTAATTTTTTTTGAAATCGAATTTCTTCTATTATAGAAACTGCATATCTTTCTTCATCAATTGTTTCGAACTCTAATAAAATCTCATTATTTTCAATATTCGCTTTTGTTGTGTCCATTTTGTTTACTAATTGCTTTTCTTAACTCTGTTGATAACCTGCGAATTTGAGCTAGAGATTTCCTAGCTCTAATTGCAGCTTGCTTGTTTTTTGTAGGACTAATAAATTTATATATATCCTTCTCCAAAGAATTTACTTTCTTTTTCAATTGCTGAAATTGTTCATCAATATTAAATTCATCAAAAAATAATGGCTGCATTTTTTAGTTTTTATCTATATTTTTAATTTTATGTAAAAATGAATCAATACCTTTTAATAAATTTTTAGTTTTAGTATCAAAATTTTTATTATTTTCTAAAAGTAAATTCTCTTGTAAATTTGTATCTTCCGGTTCAGTGTCAGCAGCATCAGCACCTGTGTCTGCCATATCTTCTCCTCCTCCAACATCAGTATTATCAGCATCTAAATCTGGCATATCAGTATCACCACCCAATCCAAAAGAATCGCCTCCACCGAATCCACCAAATCCTCCACCACCACCGCTATCATCTCCTCCACCTTCTCCATCTGTGTCAATCTGAGTATCAGGGTCAAAATCTGGTTTTCTGAATTTTTTATCAATTTTAGTAAATATTCCAGTATCCATATATTCCTCATGAGCTCTTTCAATCTCATAAAACATTTTTCTTTCAATTTTCTTCTGAATGAGAATTTGTTTGATTTCTGATTTTGAAAATCCTAAAATATATTCCATTGCCCATGAGTAAGAAACCGGAGCAGTTGCTTCACTAGAAAATATATCCTTGAATACATCAAGACGTGCTTTCATTGTTTCCAATTTAAGTAATTCTTGTTGTGTACTAGGATTAGTTAATGTTAAAGTAAAATTGTTGATATCATCATCAAAACCTAAAATCTTTAAATGGATATTTACAATATTTCTCAATTCCATTACCACAGCCTCTTGAAATCCATTTATTGTTCTTGCAAATCGTAAATCAGCCTGTGATAAAGTAGAACCTCCTGGTAAAGCTTCACCGTAATTTAAATATGTTTTTGGAACTTTAATACCAGTGAATAATTTATTTTGTAGGTATTCTACATCGGCAATATCTCCTAAATTAGAATTTGAGGTAAAGACTCCGACCTTTAATGCGAAATTGTGAAAATCATGAAATAATTCATTTCCATCTATTGTAATTGTACCTGTATCTTGTCTTTTTTCAAGAAATTCAATAGAAACAACTTTGTGATTATAATATTCAACTTTATTTTTAAAATCTCTCCAATTATCATAACCAAAATATTTCATCATTTTATAAAGATTATTATGAGTGAAACCATTTTTCATTTTTGATAATTGTAAATTATTTTTATTGAGAGAATTAAACTCTAATATAAATTCGGAATTTGTAGAATTTATATCATTTAAAATTTCGGTAGCATTTTTCCCTGCTTTAAATCTATCAATAACAAAATTTAACATTAAATTTGAATATTTAATTGTCTGTTTTTCAACTACAGATTTTTTATATTTTTCGTTCTCCCATAGTTTTTTGGAATTAATACTGTATTTAATTTTATTTTCTGGTTTCTTTTTGGTTGTTTTAGATTTTTCACTTACTCTCTTATATATATCATTTTTAAAATCTTGATTTTTTAATTTTATGTTTAAATTTTTTCTAGCTTTTTCTTTGTTTTCAAACAAAGGCTTCATTTCCATAAAAAGTTCATCTTTACTTAATGAATTAAAGTAATTTTTTAATCCATTACTAATAGCAATATTATGATTAATTAATTGACTTTCATTTCTCATATTATAATATTCACTTCTTATAAAATCTAATCTATCAATTACGTTTTTCTTAAAATTTTCATCATTATTATATTTTTTAAGCCAAGTTTCAACACCAATTTTAGAATATTCTAAAATTAATTTTTGATGGTATTCATAATGGTCAATATTCGACATTAAAGCAAGATTTTCTGAGCTATTATCAAATCTGTTTAAATTTAAATGATGAATAGTATTTTTTAATTTTTCTTTATAGTTTTCATTAAAAACAAACTCCTTAATAACACCATGTAGTTTGTAAAAATTCGAAACCAATCTATGAGTGAACACCCACTTGTTTATACTATGGTCAAAAATTTGTTCATAATTATTTCTTTTATTTTTTTTATCTTTTCTTATTGGTTCAAATTTTTTGTTAAATGACCATAAAGATTCTCCAATTATTAAATCCTTAGCTTCTTTTTTACCGTTAAACTTTGTTGGAAATTTATGGTCAGGTGTACAAATTATACTTTCACCATTATCTAAAGTTATTTTAATAACATCTGTATTTTTTCTTGTTACTCCTGCCCATGTAATGATACTAGGTACAATTTCTCCTGTTTGGGGATTAATTGAATAGGTTTCTAATTTTTTTCCAGAATCAAACTCTTTAATAATTTCAGATAATGAGAGCGTTCTGCCATCTAATAAATGTATTTCCGTATCCAAAGCCAAGCATGCACCAGGTAAGGTTTCAACTCTTGTTCCTGATTTATCACCTCTTACTGGAATGAAAAAATCTTCTTCAAAAGTGATAAGATTGAATTTCATATTAATATTACCGGTTCGTTGGTCAACAACCTGGCTCTTTTTTAATTTAGCCTTGATTTTTTCAATATATTGTTCAACATCCGGTGTATCAGTATTACCAACATCAATAAAAAACATTCTTCTTTCAGGTGCCCTTACTAATCGGTATACTAATAATGCATCTTCTGCTAATTGTAATTGTTTCCATAGTTTTCTAACTGGGTCAAGAATACTTCTTCCATACGGAATTTTTTCAGCATCAGCAATTAAACTAAAATGTGCAACTTGAAAATCTTCAAAATATAAATTGTTTATATCCCATTTATATCTAACAGAATATGGATTACCATCATACCCTACTTCTTTATGAATTTCACCAACCGGTAATTGAGTAATATTATACACGCCCATATGCTGGTCAATTTCAAGTTTTAAAAAGTTATCTCCATACTTTAATAAAGTTCGAATCCAAAACTTTAAATTATAATTAACATTAAGTTTGGTAAGTAATTTTTGAATTTCTCTTTTGATTCGTGAATCCTCACTGTATACAGTAACAATTTCTCCTCTATCTGATCTGGAAACACACTCATCTGACATTATATCTAATGCTACGGCAATCTCTGGAGATTGGTCCATTGCTCTATAATCGTTATATGCTGAAATCCTATCAGAATCATAATACATAGAACGAGTATAAATGTCCTGTGCAGTTTTAAGAGTTTGAATATCAGCAAATCTTTGTTGTTGATTCTGAAGATTACTTACTTCATTTCCGGGATTATTAGATAATATTTCACTATTACCTTTAGCCAATTCGGATGGTATATCTTTTTTATCCCCTCTTAGGGCTTGGGATAAACTATAAAATATTGTTTTTGGTTTTTCTGCCATTGTTTATAAAATAATTCATTTTTATATAAATAGTCAATAGTAATCCACTTTTATCCATACAACCATGAAAGATCATCATCCACAGGTCGATTACTTGAAGACTGAACACCTTTATGTTTGGGATTATCTACTGGAAATTTATTATCTGTTGTGTCATGGTCAAAGGCTGACAACATAGCCTTGTAAAAATCCTTGCTAATAAATACATTAGCAAATTCTGTGTCTCTTATATATAATGCAATCGCTAAAGCAATAATCAAATCATCATGATAACCCGGTGCATGCTCCGCTTTAATACCATTATATATAAATGTTTTAAATTCTTCTAATAATCTCCTACTTCTTATATCAATTTTTTTCTCTCTCATATAGGTAATTAAAGAAGCAATTATTAAAGGTCTAGTCCCAGTAGTAGTTTGAAATCCAGGTATTTCTCCATTCTCATCTATGTTTACGTTCCAATGATGATTAACCATTTTTTTAATAGATTTACTATGATAAATTCTAGATGAATCATATCTTAATTGATTCTTTAAAACCAAACATGTTGCAAGTCCAAAACTATTACACTCAATTACTACATAAGCTTTATTATATTCAAGTGCAACCTTATGAATCATTTGTGCAAATAAATCCGGAGGAATTTTACCCTGATATTCTGCTACTTGTTTTAATTCATTAGCATCTAATATTTGAATAGTCGAAAAATCCGCACCATCACCACGCCCTACGTCACAATTATGTGTTGTTATATTTTTGCATAGAAAGGTATGAGATTCGGTTTCAAAATTATATACAGGTCCATTATAATTACTTTTTTCTATATTTTTAACCTTAAAATAAATATATTCTTCGTCTTTACTTAAAAAACAATCTTTTATAATTCTTTTATTTTTATATTTATAATCATGTTTTTTATTAGTTTTGTTTAATAACATTATAGAATCAAAATGTCCCAGATTTAATTCATATGTTTCCTTAGTATTAACATTTCTATTGTTTATTATGGTATTGTTTTTTTCATATCTTAATCTTTTTAAAACAGAAATTATACCACAACTAAATAAAATATCTTGTACATCCTCTAAAAGTTTTAAAGATATTGAAACAAATGCCGTCTTAACTTCATTTCTAGATACAATCTGACAACCATCACCATTTAAGTATCCTTCAACTAATTTAAGTTTTAAATTTTCTGGTAAATACTTAACCCATTCAGGAACTTTTTTATAACCAGCATATTTTCCAAAATTTTCATTTAAAAAATCACTTATCTGAGTTGAAGTAAACTGACAAATAGTAACATTGTTATTTTTATTTGTACAAGTAACGGTTCTGTTATATTTTTTGAATAAAACACATATTCTTTCAATATATTCTATTTCTGTAATATTATGACAAGTATAAATTGTATTTTGATAATTATTATTATATACCCAACCTTCTGCTAACCAAATTCCAACAAACCACCAAAATTCTTCATCAAATAATGGATTCTCGATAGTGAAATCTATTCTATTTCCATATTTAAATTTATTCCATTTAATTTCAACTTCCGAAGAAGTTAAAGTATTATTTTTATATATATTAGGATATTTAAGCCAATCGCCAATTTTAATATTTTGAGCATCATTAAATTTAAAATCAAAATCCCAGTATCTTTCATTAAATCTATATTCTGAATGATTTTTACTATAATTCCTTTTTAAAGGAGTATTAATTGAAGATAAAATTGGATGATTATACGTAAATGATGTTTCTCTGAAAACATTTGATAATTTAATTTTATATATTTCACCAGAATATTCTGGTGTGATTTGTATATTCTTAATGTTTGTTAATTTTCCTTTCTCATCATAAAGCCTTTCATTTAAATCAACATTTTCTATGTTTTTTAAGCCACTTTCTGTTAAGACTTTTTCCCCAACAGGCAAGCAAGCAATTATATAGTTATGACCATCAATAGGTTTTTCCCAAACATGAAAATTAGTTTTAAATTCCGTTACAAATCCGGTTTCTGAATTATTATGATCGTAATAACATATTGGTCCTGGCTTAGTCAGTAATTCATTTTCGTATACCTGTAATATATTTCCATCAATAACTACTGCTCTGGAACCTTCAAAAGATAAATCTAATTCTTGAGCAATCTTAATTCTATCATAATTGAATCGCTCACATTCACCTTCATACCACGGACTCCACCAATAAGTTCTGCCAAACTCATCTTTTCTTAATTCTTTACCAACTGAATAAACCGGATGCTCTGTCCAATGGATTGTAGTGCCAATGAATTTTTGTACTGCTGCTCCAGAATTTTCTGAATTTTCATCTTTTATTTGAGAAGCAACCCATGTTCTATGATATAAATTACCTGTACCATATGGTGTTGAAATCATAATACACTTTCCTTTGGTTGCCGTTAATGCAAGTCCGGCACCCATCCAAATATCATCTGCATTTTCAACGAAAGCAACCTCATCCATAATTAACATAGTCAATGCCTCACCACGTCCAGCTTGTTTACCACTTGCTACTGCTTTGACCCAGTTGCCATTTTTTAATCCAAAAAACTTTTCATTGTCTTTTTCCTTATCCTTATCTGGGTCATAAAAGAATTTTGGTAGATAATCTATAAATTGTTTTACCGTACTTAAAAAACGTACTGCTGCTGCTCCATCATTTGCTACAATTAATATCCTCTGATCTACTTTAAATAAAAGTGTCCAAACAACAAATCCAGCAGTAATTACAGACAACCCCAACTGCCTGGATTTTAACACAATATTATTTTGGTTTTTTACAAATTTTCTTACCATATCTTCCTGATAAGGAAAACACTTTAATGGAGCAACTTGCTTTACTGTAATATCATATACATAACCATATGTATTTAAAAAATATACCGGGTCTCTTGCACATCTAATGAATTCTTGTAATTCTATTCTCGTCATTATTAAAAATTGATAATTCGTATAAATAGTCACAAAAATGAAAAAAGTCCACAATTAACTATAAACCAACATAAACTATTGGATTTACATCAAATTCACTATCGGGTCGTACATTATACAAATCGCTTACATATATTATAGAAGTATCATTGTTTTGAAGATGCATTTGATGCATTCCAATTGTTGAAGCAGACCATGAAACGGAAAAAGTGCCAGTTAAACCATTAACAAGTGAAACTGTTGGTGTAATTGAATTGGTTAGTATACCGTCAATATAAAAATATGATGTAAAAGTTGCACCTGATACCGGTCTGTTGTTTATATCTAAAGACATAACTAATTCATAAACTGTATTTCCTGTTTTAATTTTCATTTTTAATATGTTAATTTATTTTTTCCATTCTTGCAACCGAGCCAGCTAGTAATGTAGATAAATTTGGAGCAGTCAATGTTCTCCAAACTAAACTAAATGTCCCGGTTGCTCCTGTGCACTCTATAAGTCCTGTTATTCTAGAAGAAGTAAGAACGCTGGCAGTTGTAGCAATAGTTTGATTACTTAATCCGTTTGTAAAATGCACTATAGATTGTTGGGCATTAACAGCTGAAGTCATACCTTGCATAATAACACTTATTTTAGGTAACGTGTCTCCACTTAATCCAAACCTCATACCCCCAGTAGTACCACTCAATAATAAATTATAATCTACATAATATTTTTTACCACTTTCAATATCAAAAATCATTTCATCAATTACTAAAGTTGAAGAAGAGGTGGTTGTTTGGTCTATTGTTTTAATGCGATGTTGAACAACAGGAGCAAATAAACTTCCTAAATCTGTTGAACCTGAATGAATTGTTGATGCTGAAATAGAATTAAATTCAGAAACTCCAGAAACATTTAAATTATCAATAGTAAGACCTGTAACATTTACACTCTGAAAACTTGAAGTACCGGCTGTAAAAGTATTTATTCCGTTATTTACTGAATTTGAAGAACCACCTCCTCCAGTTGAATTAATAGTTATATTGCTTCCATCATCAAAAAGGGACGTATTTGTACCGGCTGATAAAGATTTGAAATTTAACTGAGACCCAACTTTGTTTATAAATAAAGAAGTTCCAACTCCTGATGTAGAACCTGTGGTGACAAATATGTTTTCAAAAGGAGTTGAAGCGGAATAAAATGTGTTTCCGCTAACTTCGTTTGATATTATAGAATTAATATTAATGTTATCATTTAAATAAATCGCATTTTCTGTTGAAGAGGATATTATATTAATATTGCTTCCCCCAGAAATAGATTTGAAAAATAAATTATTTCCTATTTCATCTCTATATACTGCATGAGAACCACCAACACTAGTCGCTCCCGTAATAATGTTTATTAATGACTTATGATATACTTTTTTATCACTACTATTAATTGTTAAAACTTTATCTCCTCCTTCATAAGTATTAGATATGAAAAGTTGAGGAACATAAACTGAATTACTTTCTGTTGCCGTAATATTAACTCCATTAATAATAGAAACATTGTTTAGTCCACCATAAATTGTATTGGACAAACCATTAACAATAGTACAATAGTTTGAATAGGAAAGTATGTAGTTATTCTTACCATTTAAAATAGAGTTGAAAGTATTATTATTATTTATTATGTTATTTTCACCATTTAAAATAGTCGATTTAATAGATAAATTATTTATTGTATTATACAATCCATTTAATATTGAAGAATAACTACATTTTATATAATTATTTTTTCCATTTAAAATAGTTGAATAAACCGTTGGTACAGAAGAGTAATTTATTTGATTTTGATATCCGGCTATTATACTTGAATGATTACTATATACTAAGATAGCGTTTTTTGCATGAAGAATACCAGAATAGTGGGAAGAATTATTTATTGAAGAATTATAACCAGCATTTAAACTGAAGTTACCGCCTGCAATATTTCCTGAATTATTGTTTCTTACTAAACTATATGTACCAGTACTACCAGACCAATAAGAATAAATTAAATTATCTAAATCCAATTGAGTGGAACCTGAATAAAATGTATTCGCAGAAATTGAATTAACAGAAATATTACTTGCAAGAGAAATTGCATTTTCTGTTTGTGATGATGTTATAATAATATTATTACCACCAGAAAGAGATTTAAAAACTAAAATTGTACTACCACTAACTCCAGAATACGAACCAGCATAAATACCATGAGTTGAACCTGTGTTTTCTGCTGTATTAGCATATATTAAACCAAGAGTAGTTGTTAAAGTAGAAAATGGCGATTTGTAAAGACGACCATCTGGATTAACGGTAACTAATTCAGTAGTGGTTAAAGAAGCAAGATTGAAAATAGTTAAATTAGGAACATAAACCATATCGGCAGATGTCCCTGTATAATTTTGCCCTCCTATAATTGCAGAGCGTGATGCAGATGAATCTAAACGATGATTTATTCCATTTGAAATTAATCCATGAACACTATTTACACTATTATATCTGCCCGAAATAACCGTACCATAAGAAGCATTAGAGGCGTTTCTAAATCCATTTAATACTGTTGAAAAGTTACTTGTTATTGAATTGCCTGAACCATTTCCTATTAAACTTCTAAAACCATATATTGTTATATAATTACTTATACCTCCTACAATTACTGCCTGTGAACTTGCTTGAATTAAATTTTTATTTCCTGATATAATTGCACCTAATACAGATGAATACATTTTATTCTCAGAACCACCAATTATAGTTGAATTATTAGAACTTGCACTCATAATTTGATTGCTTCCATTCAATATTGAAGAACTGCTTGAAGTTGAATCTAATAAATTTGTGTTTCCATTGCCTATTAATGATCTGTATCCTAATACTTGATTAGAAGTTCCATTTAATACAAAAGATTGTGAACTAGATACAATATTATATTTACCACCATTAATAAAAGAGTGATTTGCTGATACTATATTTGATATACCATTTAAAATATTAGTATAATTAGATGTAGAAGTGTTTCCAGAACCATTTAAAATTAAAGATTTATTACCAGAAGTTCTATTTGTATTTCCATTTAAAACTGTTGAATATGAGCCCGTGGCAAAATTGTTACTTCCATTAATAATAGTTGAAAAAGAAGCACTACATACATTATCTAGTCCATTTATAATAACTGCATATGTTCCTGTGATAGCAGAATTTCTAATTCCATTACCTATAAAACCACGTAGTCCACTGCTGATATTTAAACCACCATTTATAACTGTACTATAACTAGTAGTAGCACTATTGGTTTTTCCATTTACCACAAGTGAATAAACTCCCGTTGCTCTATTTTGAAAACCTTGCGTAACAAGCCCGTGAGTTGTTGTTGCGGAATTTGCCCTACCAGAAACCCAAGAATGAGTACCAGATGCTAAATTATCCGTATTATTATTTCTAATTATTGCCTGGGTTCCAGTTGAGGCAGTCCATAAGTATTGAAAGTAATTGGATAATGGAGTGCTTCCTGAATAAAAGGTTGTAGCAGAAATACTCGTTGCAGACAAAGAGTTTATAACAATATTGTTTTTTAATGAAATTGAGTTTTCTGTAGTACTAGAAAAAATATCTATATTACTTCCACCAGAAAGAGATTTTAAAACAAATACGTTTGAACCACTCATTCCTACATAAATGCCATGCGTCAAACCTGTATTTACCATACTGTATAGTGTCCCACCACTACCACCAGAAGGTATAGATTGAGTGCTCAGTAATCCATTATTATCCGTAACAACCATCTGAACACCAACACCAGACAAACTTAATATAGTTGCTGTCATGGCGGTTGTAGAACTCAAAATTGTATTTCCTGAAACTAATAAATTATTTATATAAACATTCGGTGATAACGAAATTGCATTTTCTGTATTACTAGAAAAAATATTTATATTACTTCCACCAGAAATAGATTTTAAAACTGCTGTGGTACCATAAATCCCCTGAACTATGCCATGGGTTGAACCGGTGTTTACTACATTTGTTAAACCACTTCCAGTAAATGAAACTATAGGAGCATCAATTAATACCAAATGCCCTTCAATATCAGCCCCAACATAACTTAATGTTGAACTTGATAATGATCTAGCTACCGCATGGTCAATATAAATTGTATTAGAAGATAAAGCTGATAAAGAATGCCCTCCTAAAATTGCAACATTACCTAAATTGTAATTTATCGTATTTGCACTACCATTTAAAATTGCAGCATGAGTTGAACCGCTTCTAATTAAATTATTTTCACCATTCAAAATTGAACTAAATGATGAACCTGTTTGAATATTGTTTTGAAGCCCATTCCCTATAAAACCATGAATACTATAAACTTTATTTCTATAGCCATTAGTAATATTAGAAAAATTACCATATGCCAAATTTGTACTACCACCCAAAATTGAAGAATATGATGTAAGTCCGGAATTAAAATTACCACCCAAAATTGAGGATGAAACCCCGGCATTATAATTACCAAATCCTCCGACAATCACAGAAAAACTTTTTGATGTTCTATTCCCGAATCCTGAACCTAAAAATGAACTACTTCCACTAACAGTATTATACGTTCCACCAACTAAAACTGAACCAATTCCATATTGTCTGTTAGCAACACCACTTCCTAAAAACCCATAGTTTCCATTAGATGTATTTCCGGAACCTCCAGAAATAACACTAAAGTTTCCGTTAGAATAACTATATGCCCCTCCAATAATTGAAAAATTACCTGCTGCTATATTATTTGTATAATTATTTCTTATTACGGCTTCTGTACCAGTTGAACCACACCAAATCTTTTCTCGAAATGTAAAATCTAATGGAGTTCCACCTGAATAATAATATTCTGCATCTATATTTACAGCAGAAAGTGTTGTTGCACTCAATTCAAAATAATTACCAGTAAATGCAGTAATACCTGTAATTACCAAATAATCATTTAATCCATATACAATCGTATCACCACATAACATGTAAAGATTTGGTGTAATAGCAGAAAAACTCCTAAATTGATGACTTGCACCACTCAATCCAGCATATACAGGATAACCATCACCGATAGAAACAATTGATGTACTACCAGTAAGACCGGAAAAAGAATTTATAGCACGTCTTAACTGGCGTAACACAACTACATCTTTGTCATGCACAGCATCCGAAGCGTTTACACCACGTTTACCTTCAAAATTAATACCTTCGTTACCTACTCTAATAGACATAATTCCTAATCAAAATCTTATTCAATAAATACTCGTGAAAAATAACCCCATGTAACTTTTTTATGTATATTCCGTTAAACATTCTATAACCAATAAAATACAAAATGAAAAAACTTATTCTTATGATGGTGATTTCGATGCTCTCTATGACATCCTTCTCACAAACACTTGTGGCTCATTATCCCTTGGATGGTAATGCCGATAATTATGCACCGGGATTTTTGGGTCAATATGATGGAGTTGTACCATCTGGAACATTTCTAAATGATTCCGGACATTATGCTCTTCAATTTGATGGAATTGATGATTATATGGAGGTATCAGTATTTTCAGAACTCACCAGTACAACTACCACATATGATAGTGCAACTTATATAATTAGTATGTGGGTAAAAATTGACAATAGTAATGGAATGACATTTATTGGAAATGAACATTTTTTATCAATGGGATATAATACTATTCCAAACAGTAAAAACCAAATAACATTTGGCACCTATCCTGACTTGGGAAATATGAGTGGACATCTTAATATCGGAACTTTACCAAAAAATTACATTAGAAGTGACGGTAATTCATCCAATAGATTAGAGAAGGGATTGTGGTATCACATTGCCTTACGACATGATACTACATTATTAAATAGTGGAACATGTCCGTATTTTTATTCAAAAAAGAATTATGAATTTTATTTAAATGGACAACTAATTAATTCAAACTCTCAAAATCCGGTCCCTGGAGTTTGTGGTGCTTCACCACACTTTTATACAGAAAACCCTCCTGTATTTCCATTGTATCCAAATATTGTACTTGGAAAATCTAGAATAATTGAAAATGGAACATCACCAGCCTCTAATAATTTTTTCCATGGTATTATTGATGATGTACGAATTTACAAAGGGGTTGGCTCAAGTGCTTCCGATGCATTTTTAATTGATTCTTTATTTAATAATCCTCCTTTAACTACTACAAGTTTATTAGAACATGAACAATTCAGTCATTCTATTAACACATATCCAAATCCTTCAATTGATGGCTTATTTAATGTGCAAACATCTTTAACTAAAGGAAATTATTCCGTATATGATTTATCTGGCAGAATAGTATTGACCGGTGCAGTTGAAAATAGAACTCAAATAAATTTATCTTCAAAAGCAAAAGGAATATATTTTCTTAAAATTGAAGACGAAAAAAGATTGAGCAAATCCATGAAGTTGGTGTATCAATAAAAAATATAAAACAATAGATAATTGAAGGACTTCTACCATAGAAGTCCTTTTTTATTTGAAAAACACTTTAACTATACCATAATTACCGTCAAAGTCTTTTATATATTCTAATACTCTGTATTTGGTACCATTTATAGCCATTCCCTGTGTGTTAAAATCAATAAACTTAGCAGTTATTTGTTCGGCTGTTTGAACTCTAATTTTACCTAATAAACCTATTATAGAGAACTCTTTTCTTTGTGATCTGGGGGTGTATTTAGAAGCAAAATCATATTCATCAGCAAATAGATAGATTAAACGATTTTGTTTTCTATCAACTTCTTCTTGGGTCAATTCATAAAAATCTTGTACAAAAAAATCTATTTTCTCTTTTTTGTTTCTTGGAGAATTTGAATATTGTTTCCCATCTTTATCTATCCATAAATTAATTTTTTGTCCATTTCTTATTATAGTAACATTATCGAAAATTTCCACTTGCTTAATACCCCACTCATCTGTTTTGTGTTTTTTATACCATGATAATTCTGCACTATCACCAACAATTCCAGGACTTGAACTTACTATTCCAATAATATTTTCATTTGATATTTTAATTTTACCATTATCAGAAATAGACACAGATAAACCAAATCTTTTTTCTGAATTTAAATTACCATCCTCCCATTCAAAATACTCAGCATAATCTGCATTTCCAACATCTGAAGACCCGTCAAAATACCCATCTCCTGTGTTAAAATCAAATCTTATTGTGTTACCAGCACCAGCAGCAAATACCATGTTATTTGCAGTGCCGATAGTTGCTCCTTTTCCAATAGCAATAGAATAATCTGCTGTTACTGTATTTGAATAACCAAAAATCATAGCATATTTTGCTCCTGATATATTATTTGATTTTCCACCCAAAACTAAACTATATTCACTATTGCTTAAAATTAGATTAGATTTACCATTCAATATAGTGGAATAATTGCTTGAACCATTTGGAATTCTATTAGAAAAACCGTTTCCAATTAATGAATAATTACTATATGCATTATTGGAACGTCCTTGTAGAATTGCTGCATGACTATTTGTTACTTTATTCGAAGTTCCATTTCCTATAAATCCAATAGTAGCCTGAGTAATATTGTTTTTTCCATTTCCAATAAAAGATAATATACCAGAAGATGTATTTCCAGTACCTCCCACTATGGACGAATAACCACCTGAAACAATATTGTTTTTCCCATTGATTATAGAACCAAAGTTTGTAGAAACTGTATTAGATAGTCCATTTAAGGTAATTCCGTAAGCCCCGGAAGAGATAATATTATTCTTACCAAGTGAAAATCCAAAGGTAGAAGAACCGGCTGTAGTATTACCTGTAATTAACCAAGTTGTATTATTAGTATTTGCAGTCCAAATATTTGTACTACCTGAGTACCAATTATTTATGGCAATTCGACCTGTATTCAAAGTCGCTGAAGATAAGATTAATTCCATCTAAATAAGTCTATTTATATATTATTTATAAATAGATTTTAAATTTAATTTGTAATTTATAATTTTTTTTTACTATATTTACATAATATAAATTATAAACTATGCAAAACAAATATAAAAACAAGGCGATGCTATCAGTAACTATTGATAAAGAGTTATATGAAAAAATTGAGCAATACAATGAAGAGACTATGGTTTCTAAATCGGCTTTAGTAAACAAATTAATAAAAGAATTTTTTAATAAAAAAAATAATGAATAAATCAGAAAAAACATATCAAATTTATACATTGGAAGACCCTATTACTAACGAAATTCGATATGTCGGATTCACTAGTCGAAGTTTACCAGACAGATGTAGTAAACATATTAATGAATGCAAGAAAAGAAACGATTATAAATCAAATTGGATTAAAAGCATACTTAAAAAAGGCTTAAAACCCTTAATAAAACATTTGGATTTTTGTGATAAAACAAATTGGCAAATAATAGAACAATATTGGATTGCTCAATTTAATTCTTGGGGATTTAAATTAACTAATGCAACTGATGGTGGAGAGGGAAATGTTGGGCGAAAATATTCAAAAGAAACTTTAATTAATTTACAACAATCACATTCAAAACAAGCAAAATCTATTACTCAATATGATTTAGAATTTAATAAAATTAAAGAATTCCCAAGCATTAATGAAGCATTTAGAGTAACTGGGTGTAATAAAAAAAGTATTGTTCAAAATTGTAAAAAATTGAATAATCATAAAATAGGTGGTTTATATTATTTTAGATTTACTAATGATGTTGATCCATTTGAAATCCCAAAAAATTTGTTAATAGAAATAATTAAAAAAAGAATAGTTTCAGAAGAAGAAAAAAATAGAATAGGAAATTTAAACAGAGGAAAAAAAATGACAAATGAACAAAAAGAGCATCTAAAAATAATAAATACAGGTAAAAAACACTCAGATTCAAGTCGAAAAAAAATTAGAAAAAATAGTACTGTTAAAAAAGTAATAATCCAATACGATTTAAAAGGCAATTTTATAAAAACACACAATTCAATAGTTGAGGCTTCTGAAAAAACAGCCATTGTGTCCACTGCAATAAGTGGATGTTGTAGAGGATTAAGCAAATCATCAGGTGGTTATATGTGGAAATATAAAAAAGAAAATGAAGATATTAATTTAAAAATAGAACCATATATTGATGCTTCTCCGCTAAAAAAACCTATAAAAATAATTCAATTTTCTCTCGATGGTACGAAAATTAACGAATTTAATAGCATATCAGAAGCAGTTAGACAAACTAAAATTAAAAAAATAGGAGAAGCCTGTAAAGTTAAAAGAAAATCTGCCGGAGGATTTATCTGGAAATACGCTTAATTATTATAAGAAAGTATAACCAGAATCGAAGGTTACCAACTCACTTCCCCAAAGGATACTGAGCACAACATCAAAATCAGTATCTTGACTAATATTAATGGTATAAGTATGAGTTGCAATACTACCTGCTAAACTTACTGGAGGAATAACGGTTAATTGGTAAGTGCCTCCATCAACTCTCCCGAAGGAATAATTTCCGCTTGAATCCGAAGTTGTAGTCAGTAAAATTCCAGAATTTTGTCCATCTCCAATCACAACATCAACAGCATCAACAACAGTTTCTGATGCTCTAATATCAATAGATTTTCTTAATGTAGTTGTACTATAAACACCACGTAATTCGAACGTTACTCCAGCCAATACTGTTGAAGGGTCGATATAGCCTTGGTAAGCGGTTCCACTGAAAATAAATTTACCATCACTGGCTGTTTCAGCAGCGATATAATCTGAATAAATAATAGAAGATTGTTTAACTCCAAAAATATTTTCTATTTCTCTTACGTTTCCAATTCTATATAAAAATTGTTGATTGGGTGTTAACACCGTATTGTATGTTCTTACATATTCAGCATCACCTGGTTGTTTGTCTATTTTAAAGGTTGCAACACTAGAAGTTTCGAATTGATAATCAGATGTGTCATAAGTAACTTGTAATTGATAATAATCTCCATCATCAACTCCATTAAAGTTAAAAATCGGGCTAAATGTATTTAATGTTCCTTGAATTGCAATTGTTGCATCACCATTAGAAACGTTTAAATTTGGTTTTTTTGGAGGAATCATATAAGTAAAATATGCACCTCTTACTGTAAGTCCACTAAAAGGAGTATTTCCAGTTATTATATGATCTCCTAAATTAGATGTTAATAATTGATAATTATTTTTGTAATAATCCAACACTTGAGTTGTATTACCGGTTGTAGTACTACTTAATATTTGAAAGTCTCCAAGGGTCAAATTAACATCTAAAGGAAAAACAAATTCGGAATCAACAAAATATTGTGCTTTATCCTGAAATACATCTAATGTAAATTCACCAACGGGTTTCACTTTAGTTGGAAAATTATATGTATATCTACCTGCGCTCACTGTTACTGCTGACACATTTTCTGAAAATGTATAAAAAGGTTCTGAAATTTTATTCTTTAAACTTTCAGTAAAAGCAGAACCAGATACATCTAATTTTGCGGCTTCAAAAACATCATTGTCAACTCTATATAATTTATGATTCAAAACAGTCATTCCTGATAAACTAAACTCATTATTAGTAAAAACCAATGTAATGTTTTTACCATTGTTTATGTCAGTAGAAAGCCCATTATAGTCTACGCTATAATAATTTCTTGTAGCACCTTCTATATTATAGACAGGGGTTTCCCAGATCAATGGAGCATTTTGAACATTTCCTATTTTCACCCAATAATTTTGAGAAAATGCTTGTGCAGCCGTATCCACAGTTCCGGTTGACTGACTCTTAATTGTTTTTATTATGCTATTTGAATCTATCATTTTAATCTACTGCTGTTGCGACATCTGATGCATCACGAGTTCTATAAATGGTTGGGAAATAAGGAATTGCTGGTTGAGGAATGCCCTGAGTTGGAAATGCACTTATGATTGCATTTTCCAATGCTGGTAAAACATAATCAATTTTAGATTGTGTGCTATTAAAAGCCATTGAAGTATTTACTGCATTAACACTTAAATTATATCCATTAGAATAAGACATTGAGACTTCTATTGTATTTATGTCTTGTTCAAAGGCATCTGCAATTTGAGCAACAATAGTTGTCGTATCAATATTTAAATTAAATATATCATTAACTGAAGAATTCACAATAGTTGAATTAATAGTTAAATCCGAATTTAATGGTGCTTTAATTTGAAATTCAGAACCATCATTGATTCCAGGAGGATAAACAAATTTTTGCCTGTTGAATAAAGTATTTCTATATGTAACTCCGGCACCATCTATAATGGTTGTTGCTGGTATTAATTTTAAAATATAATCATAAAAATGTCTATTGATTAATTCAATAAACCTATCCATTTTGGCAAAAGTTAATTGATTAGATATTTGAGCCGGTGTATTCCAGTTAAAATATACTAAATATACATTTCTTAGATCAGGATAGTGATAAGAGTGATGTCCTTGAATATGACCAATAACTTTATGATTTTTGGGACTTACTGTACTGGAATATACATATTCTAACCATTGTTGTAATGTCATTCCGGTAATAGAAGATGGTGGATTTTCCAAATCAGAACCAATTTCATCTGAATAATTTAACTCATACCAACTTTTTGTATCACATTCAATTGCTTGGGCTGGACCCATGTCAATTTCAACTTCTTTGGTATTAATTATGTTTTCAGTACCAAAATATTCTGTATCTCCGGTTTGGACTTTTTGATTATCGACTGTTCTTAATGGATTAAATTCTGGTTTCCATTGAGAAATATAATTATCTCCATCACCACGACCTTCTCCACCTTCTTGAAAGGCATATTTTGAAGATTCGTAATTTATATAACCAGTTGATTCTCTAATTTTTTCAGAAAACACAACTCCATCTGTAGCACCAGAATACGCTTGATTTATTTTATATATAAACTCATTAAAATTAATTAAGCAATCAGGGGCACCCATCAATTTAAAAATAAACTGCAAGGAATCTCTGGTTCCCTTTTTCTTATAAAGCCAATTTATACTAATTAATATCTTTTTCCATAATTCATGATTATACATTTCTTTAGTATAACCAGACTCATCTTCTTTTACCAGATAATCAAAAATATCTGAATCTGTAAATTCATTTATTGGTTCCCAACCTAAAAGTCTTGAAAGTCGATATACAAACTTATCAGGAATAGCTTCTTCATTTTGATAATTTACAGTGTGTGCATATGCAAGATTATCAACATATTTTTTAATTTTATCAAATTCTTCTGCATAGACATTTATTAATTTTCTATAAATCATTCCATCACTATCAAGTTCTAAATAATTTTCCGGAATCATAGTTCTGACCATCCAATTAGTTCTTACTTCGTCAACTGATGATGCTGATCTTAATAAACTTTCGGTATAATCATCATAAGCAACACCATATGTATCTGGATTAAATCCATCAATAGTTCGTGGCCAAACAAATATTTGTCTTTCAAAAGTATCACTATCAGAACTTGGTACTAAAAATTCCCCTTCAAAAAATAACTGATATTCTAAATCACTAATTGTATTTTTATATTCATAGAATCTTCGTGTTGAGGGAGATATGTAAACAGGAAGAGTTGAAGCCGATGTAGTGGCTGATAACAAATATCCATTAACTATAAAATTTAATTTTGAATTGGTATAGTCGTAATTATAGGATTTAATTTCAAAACTTGAATCGGCAATTGTTGTACTACTCGTAACACTACTTAATCTGATTTCAAATTGGTCATAGTCAGTAAATAAGTTTAATTCTGTTTTTGCAGATGTTGTTCTTGTAAAACCGGAAGCATAAACAATTCCCCCTTGATTTGTTAAAGCGGAAACAGGAATTGAAAAAGTTGAAGTCTGGTTATAATTATTGGTATAATCTAAAATGGTTGCACCAGAAAAATTTCCAAATGCCAACATAGCATATGGGAAATTTTCAATTATACTATTAATAGAAGATGCAATTTTAGTATAAAATGAACCAAAATATACATAGCTATTAGGATGATTTCTTTTTATATTTAACTCATTCTCACTAATATTAATAACCTTGTGAGCATTAAAAACATTGGTATCTGCTGATAAAGATGAAAGAGAACTAAAACTACTGAAACTATATCCACCAGTTTCAGCACTTAATACTGTAGGTGTTAAATCACGGTGAAGTTTAAAGTCACCAAACGTAAAAACACCTCCATTTTGAGCAACTGAAGGGTAACGCTTCTGTTCTCCTGGTGAAGTATTTACAGATAAAGTATTGGCAGTATTTATTAATATATCTGACATGGTTATAAATATAATATTAAAATATTATTATGCCTATCCCTTTAGAGGTATTTCCCAAGGATTTTTATCATCTTCAAATCTCCAAATAAAACCTGATGAAAATTTAACTTTTTTATTGCATGATTGAGAAATGCTAGATTTATTAATATTTGTGTTCCTAGAAGCATCCCGTATACTTAAATGAATATTTATAAGGTTTTTATTCATATCGTATTGTAAAACTGCTTTTCTTCTTTTTTCTGATGAATCTGACAATCTTTTTTTAGTTTCTTCCGAAACTGAATAACCATTTTTTCTTAACGTTGCCCATCTTTTTTCCGAACTTGATTTTGACATTTTTCTGCCGATGTTCATTGTTTTTAATCTTTCCAAAGTTTTCTCTGAAATCTTTTTTTCTTTTTGAGCTAAACTCATTTTTTTTCTAGTTTCCGCTGAAGGGTGTTTGCCTAACATCGGTTTTTTATTATTTTTACTAATTTTCTTTTTAGATTCTTCAGTATGTTTAAATCCTGTTCTTGATAGTTTTATTTTTTCTAATCGCATTTCATGCCATTCTTTAGATTTGTTTCGTAAAGATTCTTTAATTTTTTCTTTAGTTTCTAAAGTATGTTTTTTAACACCACCCATACGACCTCCCTCCGAAGTATTTACTAAATCAAAACCCCAAGCCCTAAATTGATAAATGTAATAAATTTCAAAGTTTTCACAATCGCTCTCTGAAACCTCTTCTAAAAATTCAATATGAGGAATTAATTCATTTTTAAGAATATTTCTTATAAAATTAAATAAATGCCTGTTACAATTAATTCTGCATTTTGCATCACTTATATGCTGAATTAATCTACGTTCTAACGTATTTTTAGTTATTCCAATATATCTAATATTATTAATATCTCTTGGGTCAGAAAGAGTATATATTACTTTTTTCATTTTTTTAATTCATTATAAATTAATTGACGAATTTTTACAGACATGTCTATTAATTCTTTATCACACTTTTCATTAAACAACTTTTTAACATCCTTAGGTAATCTTATCAAAATAGTAGAATCATTTTTCATTTTTTGTATATCTATTGTTATAACATAAATATACAAAAATAAATTTAAATCTTTCTATTTTCTAATAAAAATATATTTTTTTATAGAACTATTTAATATAAAAACAATTATTACTGAATGTCTTTCCTACTAAACGAACCTACAAATTTCATTTCCATAAAACTTACTGACAACGGGAGACGTATGGTGTCTTTGGGAAGTTTAAAGTTTAGCAAAGCCGTATTATCCGATAGAGAAGTAGATTACAGCATTGATAGAACAGGAAATTACCTTATCTCTAACAATAGAGTGTTATTTCCTGCCGAATATTATCCTGATATTGACCCATTAAATTTAGATGGAACAAATGCATTTTCATTGACTACACAACAAGTCACTTCTGCTAAACAATTTTTAACTGCTGACACACCAAGTGCTGGATTTTTCACCGGTTCGACAGATAATTTTACATTATATACCAGTGCATTAGCAAAAGGCAACACAGTAATTGATTCTGGTTCTCAAACCTGGAATTCAACAGGATTAACCGCAGTTATTGGTACATACACTCCTAAAACAGGCGATTTGGTATGGATACCATGGCCACACCCTCAATATGGTGCTACTTATACATCTGATTTAATTCCTTCTGGAAGACCTACTGTTGCACTGTGGTATAAAGTAATGTCAGGTGGAAGTGGGAACCTTGTATTAGATAGACCAATTCCCGATTTCGGAGCAGCAACAACAACATTTGATACCAGAGCATATTATTTTCCAGATAATGGAATTGAAACATATTATAGTAGTGCTGCCACACAAAACTGTTTAGTTTGGAACATGAATATTGTTCGAACTTCAAATGTATTAGGAACTCAAGTAGATACAGATATAAGTGGATATACTCAATATGGAAGCATTGAATATAATGGTACAAAAAGATATTTTGGTTTTAGTTCAGAAACTCCTGCTTTAGGTTTTGTTCATTATACAAATGAAAACACAGGAAATACATACGGAGAACAATTTATTGAAAAATCAATTCAAATACATTTACCTACTATTATGTGGTATAATACCACTGAAAATAATGGAGAAGCCGTTTCTTGGGGAAAGAGTTTTTATGATTTTTATGGAACAACTCATTACGATACTGCTGCTAAAACAACATATAGAGAATTAAGAGATGGACTGGCTTCAACAAGTCGTATTATAGGTAGAGTGTATCATAAATTAAAAATGTTTGTTATTACCGACCAAGAATTACTTACAGTTTTAAGTTATAAATCAAATAGAAATTATGCCTTGCCTGATTTTAATTTAAATTTGGTATCATCACCAAAATCACCTTTAACCAATTCTCAAGCAACTGGATTGTGCGAAAAAGGATATGATTATTTTGTAACATATAATATAATTAATTCTGGTTTTACATCCGGCTCTAGTTTTGGCTATCCTAAAACACAGCCATGTGGATATATTAAAAAAATAGTAGGTGAAAACGATGTTAATAATAATCCTCAATTTTTACATTTAAGTTTCCCGGCAAATAGTTTTCCTTATATGAGAACTTCTGCTGGAATGACAACTACATATGGAACTGGATGGAATGCTAATGCTGTACAAATTTTAGTCAATAAACAAGAATCTGGTTTATTTCAAGAAGGAAATGTTCCATCAGATCAATGGATTCAATGTTCTGATTTAACAGTAGGAGGTAATGGAGTATATAATTCATTAAATTATTCCGATAGTACTATTGACCCTAATAAACTAAACGGATATTCATTCGTATTATCAAGTGAGGATTATATCAGTGGCTCAACTTTTACACTAAATTCAGGTATAACACAAAATCAGGGTTATTTAAATTATGGTGATGAATCCATGTTCTTTGGCGTGATTGATTTACAAATTTTTGCAACAACTTATAAAAGTTGCATAACTGTATATGCTAAAAACACTGATGTAAATTCAAGTACAAATCCAACGTTTAATTCCACACTGGATTCAAATACATATATAACAGAAATAGCAATCTTAGATGATACTAATCAAGTGGTTGCTATAGGGAAACCGTCATACCCCGTGAAAAAGTCACAGGGAAGATTTTTGGCGTTTCAATTAGAAATAGACTTTTAATTTTTATAAGACCATTTGTATCCACCTGCCGTTTTTCTTTTGTTTTTACAACATTCAGTTATATGACTTTTATTAACTGTTGTATTTTTATATGCAGCAGCAGCACTCTCCCACTCTGATATGAATTCATTGTTCTTGGTAAATTGATAAATTGGTATAGATAATGATAAAATTTGATTTCTTTTTCCCTGAAAAGTTCTTGGGTCTTTTCTACCTTTCTGCTTTAAAGAAATTAATCGTTTTGCATCGTCTGACATTTTTTTACCTTATTATTTTGACTTATTTTTTCCCTTGCTTCCTCAGATAATACAAAACCCTTTTTTGATTGGCTTAATTTTTCTTTTGCTTCTCTGCTCATTAGAATACCTTTATTCCAAGATGGCTTACCTTTTAATGCATCACTAATTTTCTTTTTTCTTTCTTTGTCCATAATAGGATTGCCCATCCCGCCTTCAGCAAGATTAGTTAAATTATATCCCCAGGCTCTCAATTGATAAATCCAATAGCATTCTAATTCTCTCCAATTATCAATACAACACTCCTCTAATAATTCAATTTTAGGAATAAGATTGTTAATTTTTAATTGTTTGAACCAACTATAGGTATGAGTATTTCTTTTTTTAGAATCATATATATGTGTTTTTAATCTAACACTAAGATTTAAAGTAGTAAACCCAACATATCTTATTTCATTAGTCGTAGGATGAGACAATGTATAAATTTTATAATTCATTGAGTTTAATTATTTTAAGTATGTCCTTGTTTTTTTTATTTGCTTGTATTTCTAATTCAATAAACTTTTTAACCCTAATACTTGCCAAAGAATTAATAGATTTACAATACTGATGATAATTTTCGAGTTGTTGTTTCGAGATTCTGACAACTAATTTCTTTTCTTGTTTCATATATTATTATGTATTCACTTGTATACACAAATAAATAATATAAAAAAAACAAAATAAATAATTATGTATTTTTTAGATAATAAAAATAATTTTAAGATGTATTTATATTTAAATTATACAAAATCATGGGGTTTATACAAAGTAGCTCAACCGTCTATGCAAGGGCATATCTCACAGAATGTGGTCGTCAATATCTCTTCGACTCTCTAAACAAACCACGATACATTACTCTGTCAAATGGTCAAACTATTGATAGATTAAAAATCGAAAGATTTTCATTAGGCGACCCTGATGTTAATTATAATTTACCTTTACTATTGGTGTCTGGTGACATTCCTGATGTAACAGGAGATAATGAATCCTGTGTAACAGGAGCAAAAGGAAGAAGATTAACAAATCTTATTTCACCGGGAGCGAGTACAATTCCGGATGTAGATATTACAACAGTTGAATACAAACCTACACATGATAATATTGTATATAATTTAAATCAGGCTTCTAATTTATTACCAATGGTAGTAACTCAGCAATTAACAACCTTCATTGATGGTTTATTAGTCAATGATGGTATTTATAATGTATCACCGAATAATTACGGTCCAAATACTTTAGAAAATAATGAGTTGATAATTATGTTAAAAGAACCAACATTAACATCAGACGGTTATAGAATGAGAATTATATTTCCATCAACAGGATTAAATTACAATAAATTCACTATTCAATTTGAAAAGGCATCGGCTCAAAATGGTATTATTGTAACTAATTTAACAAACAATGTAGCATCAGAAACAACAAACGATTAAACAAAATGGGAAAAACAACAATTAATAAATCAAGTACAGTTGATATAAATGAATCAGCAAGACAAACACAGGCAAACTTTTCTGAACAGCGAGCATCAGAAAGTATTGGTCCCGCAGAAGTATCAACTAATAGCTCAACGGTTAATGGTGATATTGTTGCAAATACAAGTGCACCTGTTTCACAAATTAATACATGGAAAGTAATGACAGTTGGTGATGATGGTTTAAAACAGGCATTATTCAATTGGATTAATACTACCAAAGAAGGAGTAAAGGTTGCACCTAATGTATTAAGTGGAAGACAAAAAAAATTAACTTTTAATTTTTATGGTAATATGGGTAAATCCATTGCCCCTGGTGAAATTGGTGAGTTTAATTTAATATTTAGTTATCCACCACAAATTCAACCACAACAAACAGGAACTGCAAACGATTAAAAAATAAATTAAAATGATAGACCCAAGATTTACAAAGGCTGTAAATAATTCAATAACTGTTCAAGCAGAACAAAATACTGCAAAGTCAATCACTGACTCAAATATTTTGTATTCTCTTTGTGATAGAGATAATCAAAATGATAAAAAAGGACATTATTTTATGTCTTTAAATTTACCTACTACTGCCACTGAATTAGGAACTGGGTCAACCATTTCCTTATACTACCCAGAACTACAACAATTAAATGTTGACCAGTGTATTATAGCACCTATTCCAAATACTTACTATAGTGAATTTATAGACGGAAGAAGTATTACATTTAAAATTCCTCAAGCTGGTGGAACCGGACAAACATCTTTGTCATCTGTAACATTATATTCAAGTACTTATTCAAGCGATAAACCTTTAAAAGGAGAAAGTAATCCTTTATTAGGTGATAATGTTGTGTTCTTGTTTTCAGATTCAATTAACACACCCTATACAGGCTATACAACAGATGAAATCGGTGTAAGAACCAGTCACGCATCCAATACCAGTTGGGAACCTGATTCCACTAATTTCCTTAGAAGACCTTCTGCTGTTTCCTATAAAGAAGTTGAAGGTAATGACTTTAGATTTGGAATTCTAAATAATCAAACATCATCTTCTTATAATACAGATACAAGAACAAATGCCAAATTTGCTGTTTCTGTTCCAACTAATTATCCCAATAATAGAGCAGGATATAATTATGATATTCCTGTTGGGTTTGCTGTATTAGATAAAGGTATTTTAGTAATTACACATACTGGATTAACTCAAAATTTTCCATGGACTTCAGGTTTTACATATGGCAGTAATGCTGCATTAACAAGCAGTGAACTATCAGCAAAAACCAATATATATTTTACCGGAACAACCGGTGGAGATAAATCTTCATCACTTGTATTTTACGATATAAACACATCTTTTAAAACAACAGCAATTTGTTTAGCATTACCTAGGGAGTTTTACATAAGTAATAATCCTTCTTGGAATCGAGAGAAAGCCTTAATAGATTTAAATGCCCAAAAGGGGATTGTAAGTTTAGACCCAGTATACGTAACAGAGGTAGGGTTATATAATGCACTTGGAGAATTGGTATCTATTGCTAAATTATCTGAACCAGTTGAAAAAAATTACATAAATTTGATTACTTTTAATATAAACATTGAAATGTAACCTGTATAATTTACAGATTGTATGATAAATTATGGTAGGAGAAAAATTAACAAAAGCAGTAGATGCCGTTTCAATCAATGAGTTTGAAATCACAACTGATTTTATAGTAAGTGGAACATCATTAACATTTTCAAAATGTGTTAGAGATGATGCTGTTACTGTATCAGTAAACCCTGGAAACAGAGCTAACTACTTTTCATCATTTAATTTACCTACAAGTGATTTACAAATTTCAACGGCTTCTACTTTATCATTATTATATCCAGAATTATATCAACTAAATACTGATAAGTTTATTTTAATAATTTTACCAAAAACTGGTCATACTGAATATATTGATGGACGATCTGTGAAATTAACTATTCAATACTTTGATACATCGACCTCCTCTCAAACTACCAAGGTTTTATATTCTTCAACTTATAGCGGAGATAAAGCATCAAAAGAAGGAGAGAGTAGTCCATTTTTAGGAGACAACATTGCATATTTATTTTCAGACTCCTTCAACAGACCATATTCAGGATTGACTATTAATGAAATTGGTGATGTCGTTTCAAGAAGTGCTATAACATCATGGAATCCTACTGGACAATATAAAGATAGACCGGGAGCCATTTCATTTAAGGAAGTTCAACGTGAATTAAGTTGTTTAAATTCTGACAGAAGACGTGTTGTTGATTATTCTACTTATGTACGACCGGCATATCCTTCTTTTATTGGAGAAAGTATTTATTTTTATTCAGCACAAAACAATGGTGGATTTGTTGAACTCCTAACAGAATCAACACATTCATTTAATGCCGGTGATGCCATCACTATTGAATTTGGAAGTTTAGCCCGTTTATATAATACAGCATCAACCATTACAAGCAAAACAGCAAATTCTATTTTAACATCTATTGTTTGGTCTTCAAATTATTCAAATAAATCAGGCGGAATTTATAAAGGTGCCCAAGGCGTTTATTGTAATTATGATCTACCATTAGGATTTGTCAGTTTAGATAAGGGTTTTATTGTAATAACACATAAAGATATAGTTGATAATTTTATGTTTTCTACAGGTACAGATGGTTTTTTCTCAAATGGTGTTTTAGTGAACGGTTTATTTAATGTTAATTTAGAAAATATTTATTTTACAGGTGGAACTCTTTTTAATGCTTCATATACTTCCATAAATAAAGAATATACTACAGCCATTTCTTGTAATGCATTACTAAACGAATTTTATATTTCAAATAATAGTACCTGGGATAGAGCCATTGCTTTAAATCCAATGGGAGCACCATCACCGGTTCAAATTACAGAAGCAGGATTCTATAACGCTTTAGGGGAACTTATCGGTATTTCTAAATTTTCAGAACCGGTTCAAAAAACACAAAATGATATAATTTCTTTTGATTTTTATATTAATATGTAAATTTTTATTATATTTGTTAATATAAAAATTAACAATGGATAAAACAATTATACGAGACATTAAGAAATTAATTAAGTATTTTGAATTTAATATTCCAATTTCTCTTTCTAATAAAATTTTATTTAATCAGTTTCTTTTAAAAGCAGATTTTGATTTAATTACTAAAACTTATCTTCCATTTAAACTATCAATAGATTTCTACAATACATTTAGTGACAACCTATTTTGGTCAGAAATTTCTAGGTATCATAAAATTAATGAAAATATTATTGAGAAATTTCAAGATAAGGTTGATTGGGATTGGATTAGTTTATATCAAAAACTATCCGAACAGTTTATTGAGAAATTTCAAGATAAGGTTGATTGGGATTGGGTTAGCAAACATCAAAAACTATCAGAATCGTTTATTGAGAAATTTCAAGATACGGTTGAGTGGCAGTTGATTAGTAGATATCAAAAACTATCCGAACAGTTTATTAAAAAATTTCAAGATAAGATTCAATGGATTCGGATTAGTGAATCCCAAAAACTCTCTGAACAATTTATTGAGAAATATCAAGATAAGGTTCATTGGGGATGTATTAGTATAAACCAAAAACTTTCCAAACAGTTTATTGAGAAATTTCAAGATAAGGTTAGTTGGAATTGGATTAGTGGATGTCAAAAACTATCCATACAATTTATTGAGAAATATCAAGATAAGGTTAGTTGGTATGGGATTAGTAAATGCCAAAAACTATCTGAACGGTTCATTAAGAAATTTCATGATAAAGTTTATTGGAATTGTATTAGTGCACATCAAAAACTATCTGAACAATTTATTGAGAAATTTCATGATAAGGTTCAATGGAATAGGATTAGTGAATGCCAAAATTTATCCGAATCTTTTATTGAAAAATTTCAAGATAAGGTTAATTGGGATTGGATTAGTTCATATCAAAAACTATCTGAACAGTTCATTAAGAAATTTCAAGACAAGGTTAATTGGAGTTGGATTAGTAGACATCAAAAACTTTCTGAATCGTTTATTGAGAAATTTCAAAACAAGGTTAATTGGAGTTGGATTAGTAGACATCAAAAACTATCTGAACAGTTCATTAATAAATTTCATGATAAAGTTTATTGGGGATTTATTAGTGAATATCAAAAATTATCCGAAGAGTTTATTAAAAACAATATCAGTAAAATTAAATTTGTTAGAATCCCTAAACGGTATTTAAGTAAAGATTTTTTATTATGGTTGTTTAAAAATAATTACATGGAATATTATAATATTTTAAAAAAAGAAAAAGGTTTTATAACCTATTCCAAAAAAATTGAAAGAGAAGTTAAGTTTTTATTATATGAAATTGTATGAAAGTAATAAAAAGAGGTATTACTAGAATAGTAATTCTTATTGGAAATTATGCATTTAAAATTCCAAATTTCAAATATCAACATAACCATTTTTTAAAAGGATGTTATTGTAATTGGAATGAAAGATATTATACCAAACAATCTAAGGGTTATATTGGAGAAGGGTTTTTCTCTAAAATTGCTCCAACGCTTTTTTGTTCTTGGTTTGGGTTAATATCTATCCAAAAAAGAGTAGAAATATTAACAGAAGACTTAACGGATGAACAATGGGAAGAAATGAAAGAATTTATAGAATGTAAAAAAGAAAACTATGGATATCTCAATGGCAAACTGGTTTGTGTGGACTATGGGGAATGATTTGTAACTATTTTTATAATTTTTCGTTTAATAATTGTTAAAATAACCTACCAATAAATAAATCATGAAAAACCGTAATATAATTAATGAAAGACTCGATTTGCCAATAAAGGAGGGCAAGGAATATAAAGAGGATATTACTTGGCTTGATTTTAAGAGCATCAAAAACATGTTAGATACCGACATTATATGTGGATTGGAATGGAAGAACGAACAGAAAACTCCATATATTAGAATTATTCGTAAACGGGAAGAAACTGATGAAGAATTTTTTCAAAGATTGAAAGTAGAAAATGAAGAAAAAGTTAAAACAGAAAATAGAGAAAAACTTGAGAGTTTAAGATTGAAATATATAGTTGAAAACGAAGAGCAAAAATCTATTAAAATCAAAACCAATTCTTGGCATTCGGTTATTTATAAATATTGGACGGGCAATATGGGTAATTGGACAAACAGTAGACTTCCCAATAATTTATGTTCCTACTTTTGGAAAACATTAATGTATTGTATTTTAATGATACCATTTTGTATTTTTTGTTTACCACTTATTATATTTAATAGTATATCTTCATTTTTTGTAAAGCCATCAATTTATTTAAATAAATTCGATAGAATAATGGGTAATTCAGCCAAAGAACTTGCAGAACATCAGTTATTGATTTATGTTATACTTACTGTGGGTTTATTTCTCTTATATTCTGAATTTCTTCTAAGTTTGTATCTTTTCGGTTATCCACTAACACAAAAAGAAACAGCAACTACTTTATTCGCTGTTTTTATTAATATATTAATAATTTTCTTTTTCAGTAGATATTATATTTTAGAATATTTTGACGATATTAAAAAGGCTTCCAAAGACAACTCCGGAGAAAAACCAACCCGTTTTGGTACCTTATTTTTTATTGCAATAAAATCTAAATATAATAAAATGTGTCCACGTATTACTTGGTTAAATGATAAGGATGAAGACTAAAAATATATTATTAATAGATGATGAAGTACCAAATAAAAAATACTTTATAAAAATCCTACCAGTAGATGGCGATATTAAAGATGGTGATATAATTACCGGCAAAAATGAAGTTTCTGTTATTGTAGGACGCAAAAGTAAACATGGTCTTCAGCCTTGGGCATTGGAAGAAATTCCTAATATCATAGATTTTAAAAAATCTAAATTATTTCTTTGTTCTAAAGATATACAGGTAGATGATGAAGTGTGGGATTCTTTAAAAAATAGAAAACTTTTTGTTAAAGAGGTAAAAGGTTTTCTTTTTGGAATAGGTGCAACAGTTTATGATAAAGATAATTTAACGCATTGTTATAATACCTTTTATAAAATCATAGGAGAAGTATCACCAAAAGCCATTTGGGTTAAAGAAGGTGATGAATTTGATGAAGAAGATATGATGTTTGAAATTTTTATTAAAAATCAAATTTATAAAAATTATAAAAAAACAGAAGATGCTATTATAGATTACAAAAACCTTTCTAATTCAATTAAAAAACATACTGATTTAAAAATGGTATGCAAACTTAAGTGTCCTACATGTAAATCTTATCATTAATATTAAAAAAAAATGAAAACACACAAAGATTTCCGTGCTTGGGATATCAAAGAAAACCGTTTTCGTAATGATGTTGTTTTATCACCAAGTGGTGGTCCTCATATTTTAAGATTCTATCCTGAACTCAACGAATTTTGTAAATCACATTGGTTATCTAAAGGTGCCGGTGATATTATCTCAAATGGCGATTATGGTGAATATGATGGTACTGATTTTTATGGTGAAAAAATTCTAATATCTTTCTACACTGGCAATCAAGATAAAAATAAAAAGGACATTTGTGCAGGGGATGTATTAAAAATAAAGTTACCTGCCGGTGGATTTTGGGGAAATGTATCTATTGAAAAAACTGGTGTGGTAAGATATGAACCTGATTTTGGAGGTTATATTGTAGAATGGGAGTATTCAAAAAATCAGCACCATGAACTCTTAACGTGTGATATTGCTTTCGAATCTGAAATTCTTGATAATGTATATGAAAATAAACTTAAACTAAATCTTTTTAACAATGTACACATATAACGAATTTGTTTTTGGACAAAATTTATTTCTCAATAAAGAATTAAATCTGAGAGTTCACGATTTTGGATTAGAGTGCCGTTATAACATTAACGGGAAAAAATTTCAACTTGACCATCCTTATCATGGAGGTCAAGTTGCAGGTGATAATTTATCTGTAATTTTAGGTCATTCAATTACAGATGATGACAACAATCCAGAATATATTAATACTGTTCGAAATAAAAAAGAAGAAGATTATATAAAAGATTACAATGAATTTGTAAAACTTTTGAAAGAAGAACTCCTTACTATCAAGGGAACAAACGAAAAAATGGGAGAAGAATTTGATAAAACCATTGATGATTTAATAGAATTTTTAGATTCTACTTCTCCCGGTTTTTATACAGTTGAAATAAGTAGTTAAAATTAACCACCATGATAAAAGCAAAAGCAGGTAACACTATAATCCTTGGATTAAGTGATGAAAATATGAAACGTATGGCAGCAGGTCAGCCAATTAAATTTAATTTAAAGGAACTTGAATTAGGGGATATTGATGTAGTAATTTTTAATGGTCGTACTGAGGAATCAATGTTTTTAGAAATGGAACCTATGATTGATATTCATAAAACCAAGTTGAGATAATTTGATCTTTACAAATACGATCTATATGTTGTATGAAACATCTGGGCATTTTCAATACGAAGTACCAAATCATTAAATTGAAGACTTTCTTTATTTTTACCTGATATTTTAATATCCGGTTTACATTCTTTTATTTTCTCCAATAAAGATGTTCTTTGGTGTTGATTAATAGAGGATATATCAATATTGATTTTAACAGTACTAAAATCAATAGGCTCAATAATTTTGAAATACCCTACGCCATTAATAGATAACCAGAATTCATTATTTTCACCGCAATTATCAGATTCAAAACTTCTATAATTGGTCACAATTCCTTTGTATAAAGGAATAAATTTTCCTTCTTTATCTACTAAGTCTAAATTATATTTACCGCTCAATTTACTTACATTAAACACATCAGCAAATTTGCTTGGCGAATCATTATGAATATTAACTTCTTCAATTATAGCCTTTACTATATCAATAGTAATGATTTCAAGAGAAGAAATAAATTCTTTCAATTCTTTTTTGAAACTTTTATGTACCAAAAAATCATCAATGATTTCTTCAGTAATTTCAGGAGACAAATCTTTAAATGTTTTAATATATCTAATACGTCCTGGACGTTGTTTTAAATTATCATTTATATAAAGAGAGTTGGTGGTTAAAATGAAAAATCTACGAAATTTAGAATTACTTGCACCATCCATAATAGGAAGCATTTCCGAACTTTGTTCATAAACTTTTTCATATTCATCAATGAAAATTATTACATCCTGTTCAATACTGTTTAAAAAATAAACTGCATCTTGTATTTTTCTATCAATAATGATAACAGGCATTTTTAACATATTACACAATATTTTTGCTGTAACAGTTTTACCGGTTCCCTTAATACCATTAAATAAAACTCCGAAATTACCGGTTTTATTTACATATGATTTATAAATACGTTCTATTAATTCGGATTCTACACCATAAACTTTATAATCAAATTCAAAATCATCACTTTGTTTTGCTAAAAATGTAATTTCAAAAGGTCTATTATCTCTACGTAATAAATACACATTATTATCCAATAATTGAGTAGTAGGAGTGTTATCCACCTTAAAATACTCAATACCTCTTATTGACCAAATACTGTCATAATTAGACTCCACTAAATTACCGGAATTGTTAACTTGAACATCAGTGTCAATATCGTTATCATTATCAACATTCGCCATTTTATTTTTTTTTACAAACTTACAAATTATAAATTTAAAAAACGATTGATTGTGAAAATATTTTACTTTTAATAAATTTTTATTATATTTGATTACTATGGCAAAAACGTTAGTAATATTAGAATCACCAGGAAAGGTGAAAAAAATCCAGTCTTTTCTAGGGTCTGACTATATAGTTAAGGCTTCGATTGGACACATTAGAGATTTGGAAAAATCCAACAAAGCAATTGACAAAAAAACTTTTGATGTCAGTTATGTTATTTCTCCAGATAAGAAAGATGTAGTTAAGGAATTAAAAGAACTTCATAAAAAATGTGATAATGTTATACTTATGACTGACCCTGATCGGGAAGGAAATAATATCGCATGGCATATTTGTGAGGTATTAGGTATAAAGCCAGAATCAGCAAAGAGAGCCACCACTACAGAAATCACAAAGGATGGTGTTTTAAAAGCAATTAAGAACGTTGGTAAGTTGGATATGAATTCAGTTGAAGCTGGAACCGCCAGAAGGATTTTAGATCGTTTAGTGGGCTTTGATTTAAGTCCTTTATTATGGGCAAAGATTCAAAAAGGACTATCTGCCGGTAGGGTTCAATCCGTAGCCGTAAGAATTATCGTAGAACGTGAAAGAGAAATTACGGGATTTGGTGCAACATCCGATTTTAAAACAGTAGCCTATTTTGATATAAAGGATTCAAAAAATAAAATTCATAATTTTAAATCTGTCTTAAATAAAAGATTTAAAGATAAAGATGAAGCAAGGAAATTTTTAGAAAAAGCAATTGGTTCTAATTATAAAATCAAATCAATAGAAACTAAGCCCGGTAAAAAATCTCCTTCTGCTCCATTTACAACATCTACCATTCAACAAGAAGCAAGCAGAAAATTTGGCTTCTCAGTTGATAGGACGATGCAGGTTGCACAAAAACTGTATGAAGGTGGTCATATTTCATATATGAGAACAGATTCAGTAAGCCTTTCAGAAGAGGCTATGAATGATAGTAAAAAACAAATTTCTGTTCAGTTTGGTGCTAAATATAGTAATCCAAAACAATACAAAGGAAAATCAGCTAATGCACAAGAGGCACACGAAGCCATTCGTCCAACTCATTTCGAAAATGCCACTGTTGATGGGACTGATGATGAAAAAAAATTATATGAACTTATATATAAAAGAACATTAGCATCTCAAATGAGTGATGCACTATTAGATAAAACAACTGTAATTATTGAATCTGATAAGTTTAAAGAAGAATTTGTTGCAAAAGGCGAGGTTATTACTTTTGACGGATTTTTGAAGTTATATATGGAAAGCGTAGATGAAAAAGACAAAGATGAAGATGATGAAAATGGTTCTTTACCCGAAATGAAAAAGGGTCAAGAATTAATAAATACTCAAATACAATCAAATGAGTTGTTTAATAAACCTGCTCCACGTTATACAGAGGCAAGTTTAGTTAAATATTTAGAAGAACTTGGAATCGGAAGACCTTCAACATATGCTACTATTGTAAAAACAGTACAAGATAGAGGGTATGTAGAAAAGAAAAATTTAGAAGCAAGAAAACGTGATGTTTATAATTTCACATTATCAAATGATAAAATTGATGAATCAATTAGAACAGAAAATTTTGGTGCCGAGAAAGGAAAGTTTTTTCCAACCAGTACCGGTATTGTTGTAACTGATTTTCTAACTACTCACTTTATGGATGTTTTAGATTATAAATTCACTGCCGGTGTAGAAGAAAAATTTGACTTGATTGCAAAAGGTGAATTGAAGTGGAAAACTATGATAGGGGATTTCTATATTCCTTTTAGTAAAAAACTTTCCGGAGTTAAAGATGATAAATCTAACGGAGCACAAAAAGAACTTGGTATTGACCCTAAATCTAAAAAGAAAATTATTGCCAGGATTGCTAAGTTTGGTCCGGTTATTCAACTTGGTGAAGAGAAGGGTGATATTAAATATGCTAAACTTCCAGATGACAAATCTATTGATACAATAACATTAGCAGAAGCACTTACTTTATTAGCATGGCCAAAAGTATTAGGTGAATATAAAAAATTACCAATTGAAGTTAATGAAGGTAAGTTCGGACCCTATGTAAAACATGATTCTAAATTCTTCAGCATTTCAATTGATAAAGAAAAAATTACATTAGAAGAGGCAATTGAAGTTATTAAAATAAAAGAAGCAGGTGGAGGTAGTAGTAGTAATGTCATTAAAGAATTTAAAGACATCCGTGTATTAAACGGAAAGTTTGGACCTTATATTAATTATAAAAAGGCAAACTTTAAAATACCGAATGAATATACTGCTGAAAATCTAACTGAAGCAGAATGTTTAGAAATTGTTGGGGATGGAAAAAAGAAAGCACCAACAAATAAGTATGCTACTGCAAAAAAGAATTCTAAAACAAAAATAAAGAAAAAATAATTCAATTATTATTGGTTTTAGTATATAATTAAAATTCTATAATTAATGCTTTGAACTCGTTTTCAATCTTTATAAAATAGTCTTGCTCTAATATATGTACGTTTTTAATTATTTGAAACTGCTCATAATAACCATTTAAAAATAGTTTTAACAAAAATTTATCTGAAATAACTTCTGAAAATTTTACTTTATTCCAATGAATGCAATTTCTGTGTTTTAAAATAAAAAATTCAGATAGTTTTTGAGATTGACTAATATATTCCCACTGAACCTTGTCTTGAAATTTCTCAATAAACGATTCAGAAAGTTTTTGGTATTGACTAATACAATCCCAATCAACCTTATTTTGAAATTTCTCAATAAACTGTTCGGATAACTTTTGGTATTTACTAATCAATTCCCAATTAACCTTATCTTGAAATTTCTCAATAAATTTTTCGGATAATTTTTGTTTTATACTAATACTTCCCCACTGAACCTTATCTTGAAATTTTTCAATAAATTGTTCGGACAGTTTTTGGTAGTGACTAATACATAACCAATCAGTATTTTGATCTATAAAATACAATTTACATTTATTTATTTCTTCTTATAATACTTATTTTGTTTGTGGAACCACGTTAACCACTCTTTAAGGCACTCTAATTTTTGTTTGCTTGATGTCTGGCTCATAATAAATGTTTTAGATAATAATATCTTTTTCAAGAGAATTATCAAGACTTAATTTTTTTTAATTATTCTCTCTAAACTCCACCGTCCTCTACCAAATTTTATTGATAATAATTCAATTCCAAATGGAGGGTCACAAATTATTAAATCCATTTGATTATCTTCAAAATGGTTTGTTGCACCAATTATGCAATTTTCATTATAAATATTATATTTCATTTTTACAATACAATATTAACTTCTTCAATTCTCTGAATACACTCTTTTTTTTGTTTTTTATTATTAAAAAATTCCAATGCTTTTTTGATTGTTATAATATCTGGATTATTAAAATTTATTTCATAATTATAATGAGCACTTTTTGCGATAGGGCTTGGTACGGGAATTATTTTTTCAACATTTTCTTTTTTTATCATACCAACAATGTCCACTATTACTTTTTTTTCATCCTTATTTGAGAGGGGAACATTAATGTAACTTAAAAAGAAAAAATCCGAATGAATTGTGCATTTTTTACCATTATTTTCATGAATAGCTTTTATATAATTTTTCCCTTTATTTCCAACTGAACCTTTAACATCATATTTTTTATTATTAATAAGAAAATCATAAGGATAACCACCCTGAATTTTTTTCCCGTTATAAAGTAATCCAAATAATTTACATATAGCCCATTCACTTATTACTCCTGTTTCCTCTGTATCAAACAACGAAGTTTTTTTATTTAAAAGTCCTTCCCGGTAATGAGATTCATTCCAGGTTTTACTATCTAATTTTTTAGAAACTCTTATACAAGTATCAAATTCATCGCCTATAATTTCAATTCTACAAATATTAATTTCTTCATCTTGATATGGAATACTAATCCAATTTCCTGAATCAGGTTTTGCTATATAATACATTATTTAATTTTTACTTATTAACAATTCTCTTTTTGTTGTTGCACCTGATATACTATATTTAACATCCAGTTCTTCAATTTTTGCCCATGAATATAATTCTCTAATTTCTTTGCAATCATCATATGATAATAACCATTTATGCGGAGTATATTTTAAAACATTCATTAATCTTTTATGGTCATCTTCAGAAAAACCATGTTGATATAATTCATTGCCCTTTATATAATATGGTGGGTCTAAATAAATTAATGCTTTGCATGATTCATCATTAATTACATCGTAAAAATCCAAATTTGTACACATAGATTGTTCAATTTTAGAAAATTGAATATGTAGTTGGTGAATTTTTTTACACATATAATCAGGAGACCAACGACAATCAATTTTATAATTAGATTTTTGTTCTTTACCTCCAAGTGGTCCTCCTGATTTAGTTCCTAATCCAGAAAAAGAAATTTGATGTATTGCTAGTTTTTTAATTCCTATATCCAATATATTTTTTTTATCAACAGGAATAATATCTAACTCTAGAAGTTCTTTTTTAATTGAATAAAATTTATCTACAGTTGGTTTAAATCCTTTAATTAATTCAATTAATTCTTCATGATAATTAATAATACATGTCCACAGGCAGCATAATGCTTTGTCTTTATCATTAATCCAAATATTATTAGTTGTAGTAGATTCAGAAAGAAATAACAAACCAATACTACCTCCTCCAAAAAATGGTTCTCTATATTGAAGACATTCACCGCTTCCCAACTCTAATAATTTAGATTTGATTATATTCTTAATTTTTTTCTTACCGCCTGGATATCTAAAAAATGACATTTTTATAATTTATAGTTTTACAAATTTAGAAAAAATCTATTATAAATTCAAAAAATTATTATATTTGTGTAGAGAAATTAAATTTATACATATTTATATTTGTATGCACAAAAATAAAAAACACACTAACTCCATTGTGGGTATTAGAATTAATAAGGAATTTAAAGATTCATATATGTCCTTTTGTGATAAAAACGGGTATTCTCTTTCTAAAAGAATAAAACTTTTTATGAAAAAAGATATGAATGGTGAAATAAATTTTAAATAAAATGCCTAAAAAATCAAACACTGAAGAATTTATATTAAAAGCTCACAATATACATGGGGATAAATACAATTATTTAAATACTAATTATTCTAATAGTAAAATAAATGTTGTCATAATATGTAAAATACATGGTAGTTTTAATCAACTTCCAAATGTTCACTTAATGGGTGGTGGATGTCCTGAGTGCGGCGGGAAAAAAAAATTAAACACAAATGAATTTATCGAAAAAGCCAAATTGATTCATGGCAATAAATATAATTATTCTCTATCTGTATATAAAAATACTGAAACCCCAGTAAAATTAATTTGTCCTAAACATAATCTATTTAATATTACTCCACATCAACATTTAAGTGGAAAGCAGGGATGTAAGAAATGCGGAAATGAAAAGCGATTTGCAAACCAATTTAAATCACAGGAATCAATTTTAGAAAAAATAAAAAATATTCATGGTGATAAATATATATATGATAAAGTAATTTACAAAGGAATTGACCAACACATTATATTAAAATGTAAAATTCACGGAGAATTTTTGATAACTCCACATTCGATTTTCAATCAAAAAGCTGGTTGTAAAGAATGTGGTTATATTAAGTTAAGTAAAATTTTTAAATTAGACCAAAATGATTTTATTAAAAAAGCATCTTTAATTCATAGAAATATTTATGATTATAGTAGAGTTGTATATAAAAATACAGATAAAAAGGTAATTATTGTTTGTAAAAAACATGGTCAATTTTATCAAACACCGCACAGTCATTTAAATGGCCATGGCTGTAGTAAATGCAAACAATCAAATGGAGAAAAAGAAATATTATTTTTTTTAGAATCTAAAAAAATAAAATATTTCTATCACAAACATTTACCAGGCTGTATTTACAAAGGAAAATTGTTTTTTGATTTTTATTTACCAAAATTAAATATTTGTATTGAATATGATGGCATTCAACACTTTAAACCTATAGATTATTTTGGAGGGTTGGAACAGTTCAATGAAACTATAAAAAAAGATTTAATTAAAAATGATTTTTGTCAAAAAAATAATATAAATTTGATTAGAATTTCTTATAAAGAAAATATAATTAAAAAATTAAAAAATGAAATTAAACCTTGCTAAAGACATTGTTATACTAGATGTAGAAACCACCGGACTATCTGTTTCTAAATCTAAAATAATTCAAATAGCTATTCTAAAAGTATTTGCAGATGGTCGGCCAAATGAATTAAAATGTAGGCTTGTTAATCCGGAAGAACCGATTCCAGCAAAAATAACAGAAATTACTGGCATCACTGATGAAATGGTTAAAAACGAACCAACATTTGATAGGTTAGCAAAAGGACTATTGAGTTTTATTGGCGAAAAAACAGATATATGTGGATTTAATTCAAACAGATTTGATATACCTATTATTTTAGAAAGCTTTAATAGGTGTGGAATAGAATTTGATATGAGTGGAAGAAGTTGTGTTGATGTCAAGCGCATATTTCACAAATTTGAAAAAAGAAGACTTCAAGATGCTCATGAAAAATACGTTGGAAGACCAATGGAAAATGCACATGATGCCGGGGCTGATGTACAAGCTACTTTAGATGTTTTGGAATCTATGTTGGACTTTTATAAAAATATTGACTATATTGATGATGATGGAACAATTATCAAATCTCCATTAGTTAATGATATTGATGCTTTACATGAGTTCACTAAAAACTTCGGTGAATTAGATTACGAAGGTTGGATAAAACAAAATGAACAAGGTAAAATTGTTTTTGGTAAGGGAAAATATCAAGAACAAGAAATTTGTCCTGTTTTAGCAGAAGACCCAAAATATCGAAAATGGTTATTGGAAACCGGAGAATTTACTAGGGATACCAGAAAAAAATTCAAAATTCTTTGGACTGAACATGAGAAGCAAATCGCAAAGGAAAGAGAAGAAAATCCTATATAAAAAAAACAAACCCGGAATTTTCGTTCCGGGTTTTTAATTTATTCTAGTTCTGATATGGTATCTTTTAATTCTGTCAAGTGAATAATTGCTTCATCCAATTTATGCCCCATTATTACGCTCTCATCAAGACTATTAATTTTATCTGTAAATCTTTGTAGAGTTGATGTTACTTGTTCTGATTCTGATTCATTTAATATTGAACCTATAGATTCAAGACTTTCTTTTTTCAAATCAAGAAAGTGATTTTTCTTTGCTTCTTCTGTGGACAATAAAATTTTTAATAAATTTCTTTCTTCTTCATTTAAATGAGAATATCTTTCATTGAAATTATTAACAGCTAAATCTGTAACAAATTTCCAAGATAAAAACTTAGGATATTCTTGTTCGGCAATTTTTTCACCGGTTCCTTCTGTTGAGGTTTTAGGATTTAGTAAGTGTTGCACAAGAAAATCATATGCATCCTGGGATTTTGAAATATCTGTATATCCTTTTTGAGTATTGGATTTAATTAAAGTATTAACTGCTTCATAAAATTCTTCTTTGCCCTTTTGTCCTTCAACATGTGCTTGTTCTAATAGAGAATATCTAATTTTTTTATTAAGTTCAGTAATTTCATGCCAAGAATATCCCTCTAATAATTTAAGGTTTTGATTAATGAATCTTTCTGCAAGATTTTCTTTTTTACAAACTCCTTCTTCAAGATTTTTATAAATCAAATATTGTAACTTTAAAATTGGATTGTTTTTAACTTCTGTTAGAAAAGCACTCAAAATTGTAACTTCTCCTTCTGATTCTCTAACCAATTGTTTTGTAGAATATTTATATATAGTGTCTTTTATAGCACCAAAATTTATGCTTACTGATTTCATCCTTATATTTTAGTATAAATAGATTAAAAAAACTTTAAGAGTTATTAAGCACTTATGAATTCGTTTTCAATAGATTTAGCCCTCTTTTGTGTTACTATATTTCTGTAAAATTCCACTCTATTTTTGGTCACTACTTCAAGGGTATATCTACTTACAACAAAGTCATAAAGATTTTGTGATAATTCCTTAACTTTGTCGGGATTATTAATTAACATTTTAATTGCCTCATACCAACCTCTTGTATTATTTTTCTTATCAATCAAAATACCATTAACACCATTAGTAATTAATTCCTTATATATGCTAAAACTTTGAGCAATTAAAACTTTTTTCTTTAATCCGGCTTCGATAATTTTTAATTCACTTTTTACTTCATTAAATATATTTTCTTCTAGTGGTGCCATACATACATCACAATAATTATAATGTTCACCATATTTAGTTAGTGGCAATGTCCATCTTCTAACATAACTTTCTTTACACAAATCTTCTTTATATTGTTCATTAGAATACTTCAAAAGATAATTTTTATATTCTTCTGAAACAAGTCGCTTATCATAATTACTAGTAAATATTTCCTCAAATTGATTCCAAACAGTTTCTTCTGGTCTTATTTTACGAGTACTTACATGCTCTCCGTTTTTACCTAATTCTGTCATATAACCACGAACATCATAGCCACACATTACTAATTGATATTTATCTTTTAATCTATCATCACCATGTAATATATTCATTGAAGGTCTAAGTAATTCAAGATCAGCCTTATGACTGCTGCCTCCTATCCAAGATATTCTTAATTTATCATCCGGTTTTTTTACTTGTTCATCTTTCCACATTCTATGATTCATATCAATACCGTTTGGTATAATTTGAATGTTTGGATTGTATTTTTTTATATGTTTTCCAAAAATATTTGTGGTTGTAGTAACATAATCAACCATTTTAAAACTTGAAGTAATCTTCTCTGGGAGCTTTTCCTTCATAGCAGCTATATACATAGGATGAGTAGTTGGAGGAACCCAGTAATCATCAATATCCATTATCACAATTACACCACTTTTTCTTAATTCAGAAATTAATGCTTGCATACCATCGTAATTTCCTAATTGCCTGTGAAAGTGAATAATGTCAAATCCTTTATAGTAATTAATATCATTCACAAAATCCATATTTATTTCAACATAGAATTCATTATTATATTTTTTTTGAATTTCCTGTGCTGGCCAAATCGAGCGAAAATGTCCTACACCAGCATTATCTGAAGGTACAAAGAGAACTTTTATTTTATTCATATTAATTTATTCTTTTATTTTTTATATGTAGTAATATCCGTATCATCAAGTACGGTTTGAATATTTCCAATAGTATAGGTTTGATTATCAATAAGACCAGTATGTAATCCCTGAGGAAATGTATCTGAATTTGCTATACCAGTAACAGTTGTTCCATTTCCATATATAGTAGGATTTATAGTAATAGTAGGATTTGTAGTAAATACAGGGTCTATATGAAATAAATTACCATTTGGAGCACCCAATGGTTGTATATTGATATTTAATCCATCAACAATTGTCATTGGCTGACCTTGATGTATTATTGGAAAGTCGAAGTTATCTATACAATGGTCGTATAATTTAGAAACATATTTTTTTCCATATCTTTCATTATCTGAATGACCTTCAAATTCCAACAAAATTTCTTTTGAATCTTTAAAACTTTTTAATTGTTTTAGATCACCAGGCAGAACCTCTCTTTCAACATCAACACAATTAATTTCTTTATTAGAAATATATTTAGTTTTTAATTGTTTTAAATTATATAAAACTTTTTTTTTAGTAAAATCACATATTTCAACAGTTGCCTTTGTTATATCAATAACAATTTCTTCTTCATTAACCGGTGCGATACTTTGCCACTGAAGACCAGTGACATCAGTTGTTAAGTAATAAACAGTATTAGGTTGTAATTTAGTATCAGTTATTAACTGATTATTAGGCGTTAAATATCTATTAAAAATTCCACCACATCCATTAGAATAACCACTACTAATTGTAGAATATGAACTTCTTAATATATTATTATTACCACCATGATGAATAGTAGCATATTGAGACGTACTATTTAAGTTAGTATTATCTCCTATAAGCTTATCATTAAGAGTTGCTGCTGTTGAATTAGATTGTGATATAGGCATGTCAAATGTTGTTTTAAATAATTATATCATCAGCAGATTTGCTTGAGATTGATAATTTTTTTTGATTCATCTCTGATTCAGTAATTACTTTACCTAGTTGAAATCCATATGCCTCATTATCAAATTCAGAATCCAGTGTTAAAAACTTTCTTCTTATTTGAGCATCCATAGATGGAGTTCTTTGATTTCTACATATAATAGAATCACCAGGCTGAAGGATTGCTCCGACAGATTGTGCCGGACCAGTTGTCACAGCAAGTCTAACTTGATTTTGACAGGTGTTTGTTAATTTCCAATATTTCATTTTGTTCATTGTTTTTAAATTTATTTATTATATAATAAAATGTAAATCCTAAAAAAATTAGTTTCACAATTTATATTCTTTCTGTTATTTCTTTAATAAAAAGCTCAACATCTTTACTACTATGTTTAGAGTTTAGATTGAATTTTTCAGTTTTTCCTTCATTGGTTATACTTACTGAGGTATTTGACCCTTGTTCATAGGATACAATACTTGTTAAAAGCAGATTTTTACCATTTATCTGAAACTTAACTACTAAATTATTTTCAGAAATTTTGGTATCACTTTCGTTAATTTGTAGGTTGGGATATTTATTTTTTAATCCAGTCAAAATCAATGAAGTAATATGTAGTAAATAGCGTTCTACAAAAAAACCTAAAGTACCTTCATTATTTGAATTAGGATTATTACTGACCAGTTTAATGCCTTCATTTAAAAGACCGGCTAATTCCTGAAATCTTTTCTTGGTATTAGATTGAAGCATTATTTATAAAGTATTGTTTCAGTATTTTCTCAACTGCTTTTTCCATAGCCTGTTGAACATTTGCTCCGGCTAATCCCATATCATCATTAGGAGGAAGTGTTACATCCGTCACAGGTGATACAGAATCAATCATAGGTTCTGTTGGATATTGACTATTGATTGCATCTTGTACTGCATCTACATCTTCTACCGGTAAATCTTCTGGAGTAGGTTGAGTCATTTCAACAAATTTGGAGGCTCCATTAAATGGGTCAAAAATTAACTCTCCTAATTTTTTATATTCAACCTGAAAAACTTCGGCTCTAACCTTTCCATCATTAATCCATAAGTCGTGCATGGATTTTTTGGATTCTGGTTCCCCTACGCAGTTATATGGAGTATTACTTAAACTTTCTCCTCCAAGAGATAATTGATTTCTGTCATATATAAATAATTGTCCAGGTTCTGCCTTTTCTACAAAACTCGGTAATGTAGGTTTGTATGATAACTCTTCTTCTTTCTGTTGTAATTCTTCTGCTTTACTAGCAATGATTTTTTCTTTAAATTCTAGTTCTCCTTCTTTTTTTGCAGTATCTATTGATTGATCGTCAACAATGGTTTCATGAGAAATAGCAGCGTCATCAACAGCAGGTACAGGAACAACTTCCTGGTCTTCTACATTATTAATAGTCTCTTCCATTCCACCACCCCCAAAATCACCACCGGCATCAACCATATTACTTTCTGCGTCATTAATTCCGGGAATATGACTTGGGTTCATATAAAACACACCCATACCTGGCATTCCTAATCTTGTTCGAACATTTTTTTTAATTTCTTCTATCTGTTCTTCTGTGATATGGTTTTTCAATCCCTTTTCAAGAATTGTATTTTGCACTAAATTGTCTACTTCTGATAGTGATATTTGTTTTTTCATTCAAGTCAATATTATTCTATAAATAGTCTGAAAATCAACAAAAACATTATTAAAAATATTTAATAATTTATTTATATGTTCAACATTAATTTTCATTAAAAGAAACATATTTATAATAAATAAAAAAAATATGTCAAAAAAAAGAACACCAAAAGTTTATACAAATGACACCAAACAAGATATAGATTTTGCATTAGGCAATTTAAATTTTTCACCTAAAAACCAACACCAAAAAGATTTTTGTAAACTCATAGAGGAAAAAGAAATTATTATCTGCTCAGGTCCAGCAGGAGTTGGAAAGTCTATGTTATCTATTGCTAAAGCATTAGAATTACTAAAGAGAAAAGATAATGATTTTGAAAAGATTATTATCTGTACACCGGCTGTTGAAGCCGATGAAAAATTAGGTTCACTTCCAGGAACTGTAATGGAAAAACTTGACCCATATATATATTCTACTTTTTATTTAATTGAAAAGTTAATAGGAAAAGCAAATTTGGAACACCTATTACATAAGGATTATATTAAAGTTATAGCATTTGCATATATGAGAGGAATCAATATTGATAATTCAATTGTAATTGCAGAAGAAATGCAAAACGCAGCACCAAAGCAAGTAAAAACCCTCTTAACAAGAATTGGCTTTAATTCAAAATTCATTATATCAGGAGATTTGGAACAATCTGATAGATACCAGAAATCAGAACAAAGTGGATTGTATGATGCACTAAAGAGATTGTCAAGTGTTTCTGAAATAGGAACTTTTGAATTTGATAAAAACGATATTGTTAGAAATAAATTGATTAGCAAAATACTTGATAAATACAAGGATTGAGTAGAATTATTATAATCTACTTTTTTTATCTATTTATTATAAATAAGACTATAAAGATGAACGATTTATTAACTCGTGTTAAATGTCCAATGGGATGTTCTAACCCATTGTTTACAGAAACAACTAAAATAATTAAAGAATCTGCAAACTCCCTATTATTGGAGTCCGGAAAAGAAAGCAAATCAGTAATTAAAGTATATACCTGCCAGTGCTGTGGTAATACTTTTGAAATGAAACAAAATAGCGGAAAAAATATTTTATAATTCCTTTCAATACTTAAATCAGTAAAGCAACCTCATAAGGGTTGCTTTTTTATTAACTATATTTTAAAACAATGAAAAAAACCCGGCTATTAACCGGGTCTTTCATTATAAAGTTTGTAGTGGATTATTATTTAATACCTGCTAAAAATTTCCAACGATTTGCTTCTTCGTTTAATTTGGTTTTTTTAGAATTAGTATTTTCAGAAACAGTATTTTTCATTTCTGTTTTTTCTTCCATTGGGGCTTGTTGTTTAGTTTCGTCTACTTCTTCTGCTGATTCTTCTGATTCCTCAGAACCTTCAGCATCATCAGCACCCATTTCAACATCAACACCTAAGTCAACATCTTGTGTATCATCACTATCAGTTTCGGCATCCATTGGAGCTTCCATATCGTCTTCCGACCCTATTTCCATTTCAACTTCATCATCTGCTGAAAAATCAATGATACCATCTAAAGACAATTTCTTACCTAAATCTTGAAGAGCTGCCATTACTGTGGCTTTATCAAGAGTTTCCCCTTCTGGCTCTCCCATTGGGACTTCTGTACTCATTTCTGTATCCATTTCTGTATCCATTTCATCTCCTCCAACCTCAGGACTCATTTCTGGAGCCATTTCAGCACCCATTTCTTCTGAATCATCTTGGTCTTCAACTAAGTGAGTTCCTTTTTTTGTAAAGACAGCCTTTTTCTGTCCAGCATGAACTCCATCATTTCCAGGAGCCATATTGCCACCTGCATGGACTTCATTAAGTTCATTTAGTTCCTTGTCAATTTTACTTAACATGGTTTTTAAGATGATTTCTTTTTTAATTTTTTCACCTTCTTCACGAACTAATTTTCTAAATTGAGATTCGGATATTTGAATTTTATTCATTATTTTTATGGATGTTTATTTAGTGATTATAAATAGATAAAAATTCTTAGAAATTATTTAGTGGTCTGAGCCGACTTCAATGCTTCTAATTCTTTCTTTAATTTTTCGTTTTCAACTTTTAAAGTTTCAACTTCATTTAAGGCTGTACTACCTTCCTCGCCCATTTCCTGCTCTAGTTTTGCGATATAAGAAATGTTCGGCTGATTTACAAAACCTGTAACATTTTTTGCTGCACTCATGTCTGATTGGAATCCATAAGAACCCACAATTGGAGGTGCTGATTCATAAAGAACTTTTAATTCAGAATTAATAGTTTTAACACTTTCGTATAATTCGTGTTTTTTAACAAGTATTTCCGCTACTTTATTAATTGAATTCACAATGTCTTGTGCAGTAATTTTATTTGTATTCATTTGTTGAATTTTTATGTTAGATAATTGTATATGATTATATAACTATTTTAAATAAATAGAAAATAAATTTGAAAACTCCACTTTTGATTTATTTATATTGACTTTATGATTAAAAAATCATATTTTTAGATTATGGAAAGTATAAAAAACAAAATAAAAGTTATAATCCCCTTCTATAATCCAGGGGATTTTCTAGATATGTGTATCAATTCAATTCTGACACAAGACTATGATAATTACGAGGTTTTATTCATAGATGATTGTTCAACCGATGGTTCATATCAAAAAATACCAGCGTGTATCTTTAAAACCGATGAAAACAATCAACCAGTAAAAGATGAAAACGGAGAATTGGTCATTTTAGAAAAACATCCAATTTTGGAAAAAACTCACTGCTCTAATATAACAGCATGGAGGGCAAGTTCAAGAGCAACAGCACTACCAAATCTTCATAAAGGTATAATGGAATTTTGTACAGACCCCGATGATATAGTTGTAATTCTTGATGGTGATGATTGGATGTACGGAAGAAATTCTTTAACTTATATAAATGAATTTTACAATCAAAATCCTGAATGTTGGATGATGTATGGTTCATCAAAATGGACTGATGGTAGAAAATGTTGTTCAAGTCCATACTCAGAAGCAGAGTTTCGACACCTAAGAGCTGCGCCTTTTAGAGTTTCGCACATTAGAACATTCAGAGCCGGACTATATCACAAAATAGCAGAACAAGACCCTTCATTTTCTTGTATGATGGATAAATCAAATAATTGGTATACAATGACTTATGACGTAGCAATGTTTCTTCCAATGCTTGAAATGGCAGGATTTGAACATGTAAAACACAATCCTAAACCACTATATATATATAATAGAGACAATCCTATTAGTGATGATCGAATTTCACAGGAATTGCAGTGGTCTATTCATGAGGAAATTAATAACAAAAAACCATTTAAAAAAATAGAAAGTTATAGGCAATAAATAAAATGATAAATACTATTATTTTCAGCAAAGACAGAGCAATGACACTAAGGCTTCTTCTAGAATCTATTCAGAGGAATGCTAATAATGCATTTAATATTAATGTACTTTATTCCTATTCTAATGAGGAATTTAAATCTGGATATGAAAAACTCCAAGCAGAAAATATATTGCCAAAAATTAACTGGGTCGTAGAAGAAGATTTTAAAAAACAGACTTTAGAGTTATTAGGTAGAAAATATACATTAGACCTTAACTATGAGTATTGTTGTTTTTTTATAGATGATGATATCATATATAAAAAGTTTGAAATTGAAAAAATATATTCTACACTTAAAAATGACCAAGAAGTTTTTTGTTTTAGTTTACGTTTGGGAAAAAACACAACCGAATGTTATTCGATGAATGCTAAAAATGTGATTATACTCTCATCAGAAGAAGATGGGGTTATTAAATGGGATTGGTCAAAACATTATATGGATTTTGGCTTCCCACTCTCAATACATGGTCATATTTTCAGAACAAGAGAAATCATGAAACTTACCAATAATGTACGTTTTACAAACCCATCTTCCTTAGAAGAGGCATGGCAAATTTATGATAATTATCCAAAAGAAAAAATGGCATCTTTTGAACATAATGTATATATAACCGGACCTTTATGGCAAAGGGGTGAATCAGCACTTAATCAATGTTATTTATCTGGTCAAACTATAAATTATGAATCAATGGATACAAGCAAAATAGATTCATTCGAACCCAAAATACACCTTCAATTAACTCCAAGTACCAGCACTCCTATTATAGTTTAAAATGAATTTAAAAGATATAGTTTCAAAAAGATCAATTAATTATAAGGAAATTAAGGATAATAATATTTTTATCATTAAAAATGAAGAAACATTATATGACATTAATTTTTTAATTCCAGTAAGAGGAAGATTAGAATTTGCTTCTTCTATGTATGATAGTTATAAAAATGCATGTTCTAATACGGATTTGAAAATTACTTATACTGTAATTGAGCATTCTGATAATCCAATGCATAGTAAGTTTTGTAAAAATGAAAAAATAGATTACATCTGGATTAATTCAAATGGTGGTTTATTTAATAAATGCCTTTGTTATAATATGGGTGTATTTTATTCTCAGAAAGCTAATAGTTATATTTTCCATGATATAGATTGTTTAATTCAATCAGATTTTTTTCAAAAATTATCTAAAAACATTGAAAACCAAAATGCCAGAGCAATACAATGTTTTACCGGTAGAAGAGTATTATACCTTAATCCTCAATTAACACAAAAAGTAATTAAAAAAGAATTTGCAGTTGACAATTTAACTATTGATTTACCAGAAGTTGATTACCCCAGATTGGGTGGGAAAATAATGTTAGGTGCTCCAGGAGGCTCGATATACTGTGAACGTGAATTATTTTTTACGGTTGGTGGATATGATTCGGAATTATTCTTAGCAAATTCTCCGGAAGATATTTTCTTTTGGACAAAGATTGATACCATTGATAAAATGTATATATCAAATAATCCAAATATTGAAATTTATCACATGTTTCATGAGCCTACTTGGATGAATAATCCACATATTAATGAAATGCAAAATATAAATAACACTTTTCAACAATTGAGTATTGAAGAAAAGAAGGATTTTATAAAATTTAAATCAGAACTAATAAATGAGTACAAATAATCATATATCCATAGTAATTAGTACAAGAAATGCCGGTCAATACATTGAAAAATGTATGCAAAGTGCTATTAGTCAAGATTACCCTGATTATGAAATCATTTTCATAGATGCTCAATCCACTGATGATACATTTGAAAGGGCAAAGGCGTTTGAAGGCAAATTCCAAAATCTTCAAATTATAAAAAATGAAAAAAGAAAATATCAAGGCGAAAACATTTTAATAGGCACACAACTTTCGAAACCAAATTCAATTATTATAACTCTTGATGGGGATGATTGGTTTCCACATGAATCGGTATTAGCAAGGGTTAATGCTGAATATAAAAAACATAATTGCTGGATGTCATATGGAACCTACACTGAATTTCCGGATAGAGATGTGAGTTGGCATTATCATGAATACCCAAAAGAAGTAAGAGAAAATAAAACATTCAGACAATATAAATGGCTCGCAAGTCATTTGAGAACATTCAGAAGAGAATTGTTTTTAAAAATAAATCCAGAAGATATGAAAGACCCAACTACTGGAGATTTTGTATCTATGGCACCTGATTTATCTTTTCAATTTCCAATGCTGGAAATGTGTGGGGTTGATAAGAGCAGGTATATTCCGGATATTTTATATGTTTACAACAGGGAAAATCCCTTAAACGAATCCAAGGTAAATCAAGGAGAAATTGATAGAATAGAAAGTTTATTAAGAAGTAAAAAACCATACGAAACTTTAACGGAATTATAATTATGAAAGATGTTTTTATATTTACAATTTGTTATAATTGTGGAAAGATTCTTAAAAAATCTTTAGAAAGTTTTTTTAAATACCATCCAGAGGTTAAAATCCATGTATTTGGAACACATAAAGATTTTAGGGAATTAAAAGAATTTAATGAAAACTTGGAATTTATAGAATTGTCTACTGATGAAACTTTAAAAAATCTTTACAAAAACGGTCATTTAGGCACTGCTTATATATGGACAAAGGTTTTAAAAAAAGAATATGGGAATTATGAGCAAATAATTCATTTTGATAGTGATATTATTTTTAAGCAAGAATGTTTGAGTGATATATATAATGCATTTAATGAAGGGTATGATTTAGTTGGTCAGAGAAGAAGTTATGAAAACAACAAATGCAATAGAAATGATTTAAAAGGGATGCCAGATGTAGTTGGTACTTGTTTTTTTGGTTTAAAATTAAACAAATTAAGTGATTATGATTTTACCACTTTACATAGAATGGTAGTTGGTTATTACAATCCATTTAATCAGCCTATTTTGGATTTTTTTGACCCAGTTTCTTTTGACGTATTAAACAATGATGGTAAGATAAAATATTTACACTTTGATGATTATGGCTCCACGGATGAAAATGGTAGTTCTGAAAATAAATTTGGGGAATTGAATACCATGTTTGATTTTGGTGAAAAGATAATACATTTTGCTGGGGTTGGTTCAGGAATGAATTTTTACATTAATGGAAATGGTCAAGTTCCAGATTCATATGCTAATTGGGCAAAAGAAAGATATGCTTTATTTGTTAAATTATTTTATGATGAAGATTTAATTAATATAAAATATGATGAAAAAATTTATAATAAAATACAAGAATATTTAAAAAACAATGAAGCATAATATAAAAATTTTTTGTTATTGGGATTTAAAATTTGATTTGTTTCATGAAAAACAAATAGAGTTATATATAGATTCAGTTCCAAACACTCCCATACCAAGCAATACAGTAAGGTTTGTATACTTATTAGAACCACCGGAGATTCAGGATTTTTCTCAACATGCCATACAAGGCATGAATTCTAAGACTTATAATTTTTTATTAACTCACAATCAAAAACTTTTAGATGTGTGTCCAAATTCATATTTATTCCCTTTTGGGACTACTTGGATAAAAAATTATCAATTTCCTGTTAAAGATTATAGTGTTTCTGCATTGGCGGGTGGACGATTAATTGCACCAGGACATCATCTTAGACACAAAGTATGGTTTAGACAAAATAAAATTACTAATTTACCTACTAAATTTTATTTAAGTGGAAATTTTGGAGGTATAGATAATTATAACAATAATCCAGTTTTAGGCAAAGAAAAAAATCCACTATTTGATAGTCAGTTTCATATTTGTATTGAAAACGCTAAAAGAGACAACTGGTTTACTGAAAAACTAATAGATTGTTTAATAACGAAAACAGTACCTATTTACTGGGGTTGTCCTAATATAGATAAATGGTTCAATATTGATGGTTTTATAATAGTTAATAATTTCGAAGATATTATCAAAGAATGCAATTCATTAACTGAAGAAAGTTATAATAATAAATTAAAAATTATAGAAGAAAACTATGAAATAGCAAAAAAATATGCTACAATTGATGATAGACTTATAAACACGATAAACGAATTAATAAAAAATAATGATTAAAAATAGTATAAAAATTGTTGACAAGCAGTTTGGACACGGAAAAAGTTTTGGAACCGGAGACCTTCAAATCGGACCAGAAAATTTTGAATGGTATAGGGGTACGGATAAATTAAATGAATTAGTTGTGTTTAGCGAAGATTCTTTTACTGATGTTGATCTATATACTGAGAAACATAAAGTAGGTTTTATAATTGAATCTCCATTAATTAAGCCTCAAGCATATGATTACATTAGAAATCCATCTAATTACAATAAGTTTGATTTTATTTTAACATTTAGTCAGGATTTAATTAAAACAAATCCTGAAAAATTTAAATTTTATGCTTTTGGTGGCTGTTGGATTTATCCCGAAGACAGAGGCATACATGAAAAAATAAAAAACATTTCCATTATTTCTTCTGCGAAAAGAATTACTTCTGGACATGTTTTAAGACATGAAATAATTTCTCAATTCAAACAACAAATAGAAGGTATATATGGGGGGGGATATAAATTTGTTCAGAATAAAATAGAGTCTTTAAAAGATTATCGGTATTCAATTGTTGTAGAGCAAGGAAATCATGATGCGATGTTCAGTGAAAAATTAATAGATTGTTTTATAACTGGAACGATTCCTATCTATTGGGGCTGTGAAGGTAATATTGGAAAGTATTTCAATCCAAATGGAATATTACAGTTTACTAAAATAGAAGAACTCTCGGAAATTTTAAAAACATGCAATGAGGAATTTTATTTAAAAAATTTATCCGCCATTAAAGAAAATTTTGAATTGTCTAAAAAATATTGTATACCAGAAGATTGTTTGTGGCATGAATATTTTAAAAAATTAGTAAACGAATAAAAATTATGAAAAAAACAATATTATTTGGAGGTAGTGGGTTTCTTGGACATATTTTTCTCAGAGAATATCCTGATATAGTTTCTGTTGGTAGAAACCATCCTTCACAATATGGTTCAGAAATTAAAAATACACACATCTATATTCCGGATATGGATAATCTACATTTATTAGACGATATTGAAATTGATAATGTTATATTTTTAATAGGCAATTCAAATCATCATGAAATAAATTCTAGTTGTATGATGGGCATTGAATATAATGTAATTCCATTAAAAAAAATATTACACTACTTAAAAGGACGAAAAATAAATAAGTTTGTTTGTTTCACAAGTATTCTTTTATATGGAAACGAACCAAAAGGAAGACCTGTTAATGAAAATGATGAAATTTTCCCTTATCAAAACGAATATATATTTAGTAAGTATCTTGCAGAACAAGTAGTTGAGTTTTATAAAAATGAAATCCCAATAATCAACATTAGGCTATGTAATATTTATGGAGACACATCATTAATGAGACCTGATTTAGTACCAACACTTATTAAAGATGTTTTAACAAAAGAAAATCCAACAGTCTGGAATACCAAACCAAAAAGAGATTTCATTTTTACAACTGATGCCGCAAGTGCTATTGTAAAGTTATTAGAAACAGATTATGTGGGCAATATTAATTTAGGAAGTGGCTCAATGTCATCAATAGGTGATATTGTTAAAATCATAGAAGATATTTCTGGAAAAAAAATAACTTCTCTTAACAAAGAAGTTAGTGGAGTTATGGAGTTTGTAGCAGATATTTCCTTACTTAAAAAACTGACCGGATGGCATCCAAAACACTCTCTAAAAGAGGGTTTTGAAAAAACTTATAATATAATGAAAAAAAATATTGAAAATAATCATGAATAATACATTAGCAATCTACGGTTCACATGATGCCTCGGTAACATTTATTGATAAAGAAAATAAATTAAGAATTTATGAATTTGAAAGATATACTAAAAAACGATTTGCTATGTTTTCATCAAGTTTTGATTCAAGATCGGATTTTGGTTCAAACCATGATGAAAGAATTGGTTTTATAGAATTAATAAAAAGCAATTTAATAGATAGTAATATTGAATTAATTTTATATTCCGAACTTAACTCTATTGATATAGAGATGTTAAAAAAGTATTTTCCGGCTGCAACTTTTGAAAAAATAGGGCATCATTTTGCACATGCTTGTTCTGGATTTTATAGTTCTGGTTTTGATGAAGCTTTGATTTTTTCTATTGATGGTGGTGGTATGGATAATAATTCTGTAGCAACTACAAAGATATATCATGGAAAATCAAATTCCATTACAGAAATTCCTTGTCCAAATAATGATTTTGGAAACCCTTATTCAGGTGTAGGGTATCCTATTTCTGAAATAAGACCTGGTGCAGAAGGAATTAGTAGCGTACACTCATTATCCTATGCTGGTAAAATAATGGGCTTATGTGCTTATGGTAAGGTGGTCGATGAATGGAAGGGGGCATTTTATAATTATTATGCTAATGATAATTTAAACATGTTGTGTAATCAAATTTCTATTCCTTGTGAATATAATTCAATCTCAGGAGATACATCATATAATTTTGCAGCTACTTCACAATTTGTATTTGAAGAAAAATTAAATGAACTTTTGATTCCCTATATAAATAAGTATAATATAGATATTATTATGGTAGGTGGATGTGCTTTAAATGTATTATACAATCAAAAACTATATGAATTTTTACAAACCAAGGGTTTAAGATTATATGTTCCACCAAACCCAAATGATTGTGGTCAATCATATGGAATGTTTTTAAGTAAATTTCCAGAATTAGGCAAAAAAGAAATAGTCTATAATGGCTTAGAGATTTTAGACAATGATAACATAGATTATTATACAGAAAAATATGAAAACGAAGATTATACTAATGAAAAAATAGTTGAATTATTAAAAAGCGGAAAAATAATAGGAATATTAGAAGGCAACTCAGAAGTTGGACCTAGAGCACTTGGTAATAGAAGCATAATTTGTGACCCTTCATTTCCTGAAATGAAAAACATATTAAATTCAAAAGTTAAATTCAGAGAATGGTACCGTCCATTTGCTCCAGTTTGTCGGCTTGAAGATAAAGATAAATATTTTATCAATTCAAATGAGTCTAATTATATGAGTTATGCACCTAAGGTTCGACCTGAATATAAAAACCAGCTATCTTCAATAGTTCATCAAGATGATACTACACGACTTCAAACTACTACGAATGAACAACATAAGATTTTTTATAATATTTTATCTGCATTATCTGAAAAAAACTTTATTCCTGTAATTTTAAACACATCTTTTAATATAAAAGGACTTCCTATATTATCGACATTAGAAGATGCGTTTTATGTTTTAGACAATACTCAATTGGATTATATTGTAACAAACAACAAAATATTTAGTAAAAAATGAAATATATAATCACAGCAAAAGGTATTGAAGATGTAAATTCTGGAAACGGGTCTTTTCAAGGTGGAACACCAATAAAACAAACAGAATCGGCAACCGAATTGATTATTAATCGACTGGCTGTAATAAACTATTTAAAGGAAGGAAAAATAAATTTAGATACTACTATTATTACACTCAAAGAAAGAAAGTTTTTATATGAAAATATATTTAAAAACGTAGAAATATACGATAGTGAAAAAGAATATAACGAATGTATTGACTTAGTTACAGAAGATATGCTCAATCATTTATGTAATACAATTCCCTATAAACCATTTTATCAAAATTTTGAAAGAGATAAGTCTGAAATATTAAACATAAAGTATAACTCAGATATCTTAAATAAAAACCTATCAGAATTCATGGTATGTATACCACGACTTAAAAATTCTGACACTAGGAGAAATTTACATCAACAATATTGGATTGATTTTTTAAAATTAGCATCTTTAAAATATGAAAATATTTTTGTTTTTGGAAAAGGAAATGAAAATATGGAATATAAAAACATCACATACATTGATACATTTCAGGATTATTGCAGTTATATACACCACCCTAACTGCACTGATATTGTTAGTACAATTGCTGGTCCGTGTCATTTTGCCCATTTTTTTAGCAATACAGGAATGAAAACAAAAATGACTATGATAGATAATAATAATTTAATTAGTAAACATGGTGACGACCCTTCATATTTTCATCCATGTCTTAATTTCACTAAAATTCCAATTAGGTTTGTTAATCATTTATGTTTACCAAATGAACTATTATCTTTAATAACTAAAAAATAATCAAATGATAGGCAAACAATTAGATGAATATATTCAAAAAAAAGTGAAAGAAATTCTTGACAAAGAAAAGTTTCCAGAATATGACAGCGTACATAGTGATTCATTTTCTGAATTAATTGATAAACTTGCTGTTGTTCATATTAGACTTTGGTATCTTGAGGATGCAATGAGCACTGAAAACGACCCGGAAAAAATGTTAATATTAAAAAGAAAAGCCGATATCACATTTAAGCAAAAAAGACCTATGCTTGTTAAGGCTATTGATAAAACAATAATTAACATGTGTAATGGCAAATTTAATCCAGAGTCAGAAAATCCAAAATTTTACAATGGCTTTAATGATGATGAAGAAAAATAATACTAAAAAAATATTAGTCACTGGTGGAAGTGGTTTGATCGGTTTATGTTTGCAAAATGAGTTACCAGAAGCTACTTATGTATCTTCTAAAGATTATGATTTAACTAATCAAAATGAAGTAGAAAAAATGTTTCAAGAACATAAACCGCAAACAGTAATTCATTTAGCTTCAGTTGTTGGTGGAATTATAGATAATATAAATCATCCAGTTAGTCATTTAGATGATAACCTATTAATGAACACCTTAGTTTTAAAATATGCACATAAATATTGTGTTAATAGATTTCTTTCTTTATTGAGTTATACTATGTATCCAAAAGATTATAAAGGAATTCCTTTCAAAGAAGAATCCATTCATGATGGCTCCCCTCACGAAAGTATATTTTCATATGCAATGGTAAAAAGAATTATGGCTACTCAAATTAATAATTACAATAAAGAATTTGGTACAAAATACAATTATATTATTCCTTGTAATTTATATGGAGAAAAAGATAAAGATGATAAAATTATACCAGTAATTATAAATAAAATTTTAAATGCAAAAAAAAATAATATATCACATATACAATTATTTGGAGATGGAACGCCAATTCGTCAATTTATGCATTCAAAAGATATATCAAAAATAATAAAAACAATCATAGAAAAAGATATAACAGAATCATTTAATGTTGCTCCGGAACAAAGTATGACAATTGATGAAATTGCTAAGTTGATATTAAAATTAACAGATAGCGAAAATATCAAAATAGAATATGATATTACTAAGCCCAATGGGCAAATAAAAAGAGATATTGATAATACATTATTCAAAAAGTTAATAGTAAACTATAATTTCATACCTTTGGAAGAGGGATTACTTGATTGTATTAATCAAATTAAAAAATCTAAAATAAATGAATGAAGTATCAATACAACTACAAGGGGGGCTTGGTAACTATTTGTTCCAAATATCATGTGTCTATGCTTATTGTTTAAAATATAAAAAAGAATTTTTCTTCACCACTGAGGATTCTGTATTGGTTCATAAAAGCATTGATTATTATAAGTCTAATATATTGAATAGGGTAAATTTTTTAAATGCAAAAAAAATGAGTGGTAAAGTCACGATGTATAATGAACCGACATTTAATTTTACGGAAATACCACAAATTGAAGGAAACGTGTATTTAAGAGGTTATTTTCAATCGGAATTATATTTTAAAGAATATGAAAATGAAATTAAACAACTATTCTTTCAGCCAACACATGTGATTGATAAAGTAATAAATAACATTGCATTAGATTCTTATAATGTTAAAATTAATGAAGACAACACTTGCTCAATACATGTTCGAAGGGGAGATTATTTAAATTCACCAAACCATCATCCTACTCAAAATATGAATTATTATATGAAAGCGATTAAACAAATGCCAAAAGACTCAGTATTCTTAATTTTTTCAGATGATATGGCATGGTGTAAAGAAAACTTTCCTGATATACCAGAAAAATTTAAATTTATAGAAGGAACAACAGATTATGAAGACATTTTATTAATGAGTCTTTGTAAAAATAACATTATAACAAATTCAACTTTTAGTTGGTGGGGGGCATGGTTAAATCAAAATAAAGAAAAAATAGTGATTGCTCCAAAAACTTGGTTTGGAAGTGCTTATTCAAATTATAGTACAAAAGATTTATATTGTGAAAATTGGATTCAAATTTAAAAATGAAATATAATAAAATAATTGTCACAGGCGGAAGTGGAATGGTAGGTCGATCTTTAAAAAAGATTATGCCTAATGCTGTTTATTTATCTTCCAAAGATTTTGATTTAACTTCTCAAAATCAAATTTGTGAAATGTTTAATAAAATTAAACCAGATGCAATTGTTCATTTATCTGCAAAAGTGGGAGGGATTATAGATAATATTAATAAACCTGGTGAATATTTTACAGACAACGTATTAATGAATACCTTATTGATAGATCATGCTTATAAAAATGGAGTAAAACGCTTTATTGGGATGTTAAGTACATGTATTTACCCAGATGTTGTTGATTCATATCCAATGTCTGAAGAAAAATTACATTGCGGTCCGCCACCTCTTACGAATTTCTCTTATGGATATGCCAAGCGTTGTATGGCGGTTCAAATTGATGCATATAATAAACAGTATAATTTAAATTATCAATATCTAACACCTTGTAATCTATATGGGGAGTTTGATAAATATGGTGATAATAGTCACTTCATAGCATCATTGATAAAAAAAATCCATTTTGCAAAAACAAATAAAAAATCATCAATTACTCTATTTGGAACCGGAAAACCTTTGAGACAATTTATGCATGCTGATGATTTAGCAAGGGTTATCAAATATTGTTTGGAAAATGATGTTTATGAAAACATGAATGTTTCTATTGAAGAAAACTTATCTATTGAAGAAATGGCTAACATAGCCCTAAGTGCATGTGATGCTACAAACTTAACAATATTATTTGATTCTAATTTTCCTGATGGACAATTCAGAAAAGATGTTTCTAATGCTAAATTAAAATCTATTATACCTGATTTTCAAACAAAGGATTTACATACAGGTATTAAACAAACATATCAATACCTTACAGATAATAATTTGATTTAAATATTTATTTTGATTGAAATTTTTGTTATTATTATTTAGATATAACAACAATGACTGAAAATATAAATTTAGAAAAAATTGCATTAGTTAAGGATACTATTGATAAAAATGATATTGATAACCTTATAAATTGGTTAAAAACCTATCCTCGTCTTACTAAAGGGGCAAAAACAATTGAATTTGAAGAAATGTGGTCAAAGTGGCTTGGCTGCAAATATTCTGTTTTTGTCAACTCAGGTTCTTCTGCAAATCTTTTAATGTTTGCTGCTCTTTTAGAACTTTATCAACTAAGAAACAAAAAAATAGTTGTTCCTAGTCTTGGATGGGCTACAGATTTAGCACCTGTTATGCAACTTGGTTTTGAACCGCTTTTAGTTGATGTTGATATGGATAACCTTTCTGTAAGCCTTCATCAATTAGAGCAATTATTTATAAAAGATAAACCTTCTGCTATGATATTGGTATCAGTTTTAGGATTATGTCCTAATATGGGTGTAATTGTAAAACTATGTAAAAAACATGGTGTTATTCTTTTAGAAGATAATTGTGAATCGCAAGGCACAATGTACAATGGAGTTAAACTGGGGAATTTTGGTTTGATGTCTTCTTTTTCAACTTATTTCGGACATACTATGAGCACAATCGAAGGTGGAATGATTTGTACTGATGATAAGGAAGTTTATGATATGCTAAAACAACTCAGGTCTCATGGATGGGATAGAGATTTAAATCCTGAAAGACAACAGGAATTAAGAAAAGAATGGGGAGTAGATGACTTTGCTGCTCTTTATACATTTTATGTTCCGGGATTTAATGTAAGATCAACAGATTTACAAGCAGTAATTGGAATTGGTCAACTTCAAAAAGTTGATGAAATGATTGAGCAAAGAAATAAAAATTTTCTAATATTCAAAGAAAAACTTTCTAAACACATGTGGTTTCCAACAGAAGTGGAAGGAAGTTTTACGGCAAGCTTTTGTATTCCTATTATTGCAGATACTCCAGAACAAAAGAATAAAATTGTTAATGCATTAATTAAAAATAATATTGAATGTCGTCCATTAATTTGTGGTTCGATGGGAACACAACCTTTTTATATTAAAAAATATGGTAGATTAGAACTCCAGCATGTTTCAAAAATAGATGAATGTGGAATATATATACCTAACCATCCAAAATTAACTCAAGGGGAAATTGAGTTAATGTGTGAAATAATTTTATCATGTATAGTTGAACAATGAGTGAATTAAAAAAGAAAATTAGTTTGGTGACTGGTGCCTCTGGACAGGATGGGAGTTACCTCGTAGAACTCCTTTTAGAAAAAGGTTATGAAGTTCATGGTATTATTAGAAGGTCTAGTAGTTTTAATACCGACAGACTTGACCATATTTTTAACCATCCTAATTTAAAATTACATTATGGCGATGTCAGTGACCCAGTAAGTACAAACACGTTAATATCACAAATTAAACCAGATGAAATTTATAATTTAGCAGCACAATCACATGTAAAAGTTTCGTTTGAATTACCATACTATACAGCTAATGTAGATGCATTAGGTACGCTCACTATATTAGAAGCAATGCGAACACATTGTCCTCATTCAAAATTTTACCAGGCTTCAACATCTGAACTATATGGTGGAATGGAATATAATATGCCTCCGAATGGTTATAATGAAGAATCGAAATTTCATCCAAGAAGTCCTTATGGTGTTGCAAAAATATATGGTTATTGGATTGTTAAAAATTATCGTGAATCTTATGGTCTATATGCATGTAATGGAATTTTGTTTAATCATGAAAGTCCTAGAAGGGGTGAAACTTTTGTAACAAGAAAGATTACTACCAATATGATTCAAATTAAAAATGGCAGTAGAGATGTTTTAAAGATTGGTAATTTAGAGGCACAGAGAGATTGGGGTTTTGCAAAAGAGTACGTTGAGGGAATGTGGAGAATGCTTCAAAATGAAAAGCCACAAGATTATGTATTGGCAACAGGCAAAGCATATACAGTCAGGTACTTAATTGAATTAGTGGCAAAATACTTAGGATGGGAAATAAATTGGGTTGGAACCGGAGTAGAAGAAAAGGGATATGAAAAAACATCCGGCAAACTATTAGTTGAAATAGACCCTCATTATTATAGACCAGCAGAGGTCGATAGGCTTGTGGGTGATGCTTCAAAAGCCAAAAAAGAACTTGGTTGGGAAGCACAAACTTCATTTGAGGATTTGATAAAATTAATGGTTGAAAGCGACCTAAAATCAAGATAATTAAATATTTAATTTCTAATTTCTAATTTTTTTTTTGAAAATTTAAAAAAAATTTATTATTTTCGTGAAAAATTAGTAAATATGAATAATCAATTAAAGATTTGTAATGCAATTCTAGCCTTTGCAATTAAAACCAAATGTTCAATTATACAAGCTTGTAGTCAATATAATCAAAAAGGTGATTATTTCTATGATTTTCTCAGACGTGGTATTCACCGGGCTTTAAAAAACGGAAAAGTTTCAAAGGAAGAATTTAAAGATATTACCAAACTTTATGAAAATTATCAAAAAACTGTAAAGGGTTCATTGAAATCTAAAAATAAATCTTCAAATAAAAAATCAGAAAAACCACAATCCACAGAAGAACTACCATTTGATGTATTAAATCTTATAAACCCGGAACTTTCAGGTATTAATCTTTATGATGATGACAAATTAACACAAGAAGAAAAGGAATTAATAGAATATGATGCCTATAAAGATGATGCATATGATGAAAGAAGCATAGGAGAGGCTTTAAAGGACGAAAACGGAAATATTATTGAATATCATTATAAAATTTTAATACGTGACCAAAATGCTTTGGAGGGTAAATTTACCAGAGAGGAAATGGATAAAATATATAGACTTTATTCAAATCTCGATGGTGCCGGTTTAACACTAAGAGCAGTATCAAGAGAATTTCATAATCTTAATTTTAGAGATTTCAAAAGAATATTAAGAGCATTCAATATTACTAAATCATCTGTTCCGGTAGCACCACATATTTTATTAGAAAGAGAACCTAATGATGTTGTTGAAATTATATTAAGAAACAAAGAAAACATAGTTCTCAAAAAATTAGACAATGAAAGGTCTAAATTAATTGAAAAATATCTTTTAGATGCTCAAAGACGAATAGTAAGATATGAAAGAACTGATGAATGGATTTCTGATGTTGTAGATAGATATTTTGAAAGAAAGCCTCTTTCTACTCCAATAAAAAGATTTGATTTCGAAGATAAAAAAAGCAATAAAGAGAAAGTTGAATCAGGAAATCCTACCATTTGTATTTTTGGTGATATTCACTATGGGAAACGTTTTGATAATCCTATCTTGGGAAGGGCATATAATAAGGATATAGCACATGAAAGAGTCATGCAAATATCCCAAAGTATAATTGATGACTATAAATCCAGAAATTCCCAAGAAATAATTATGATTTGTATGGGCGATTTAGTAGAATCAGTTATGGAAAACGGAATGCATGCTGGACACTTATATGAAATGGATTTATTTCAAGATGAACAAATATTTTTTGCAGTTGATTCTATTAAGCAAATGATTCATCATGTTTTAAAAAATACTAATTGTCCAATTCAATTCCATGCAGTTCAAGGAAATCATGACAGAATAGGAATTGGTAGAGATGAAGATAAGAATCGAACTGCTGGTAAAATTATTTGCAAAATTTTAGAAAGAGAATTAACTAAAGAATCTAACAAAATTAAATTTTTTATACCTAAAAACAATTTATTAAGAATTGTTACGGGTAAAATCATGATGTTTGTACAGCATGGCGATTCAGGACTTAGTAAAAAAAAGCCATCTGAAATAGTGAGTCTTCAAGGTGAACCTGGTTGCTACAGTGTATTGTTACAAGGTCATTGGCATAGTTTAAAAAGTGAAGAAGGAAACAATTTTTTAGCAATGAAGGTACCTTCAGTAGCATCAACAGATAAATTTATATTAGAAGAACTTGGTAATAATAATTTATCAGGATTCATTATAGGGCATCAACCCATAGACTGCTATGGATTTAATTACTCAAAAATAACTCTTAGATAAAAAATTATAAATTAGAAAAACTTTCGTATATTTGAACCAACATAATTCATAAAAAAATGGAAACACAAACAGAAAATTTAAAAACTAAAACCATCGAGAGAGAATTTTATGTTTTAACAGTTAATAAACTAAATAAAAAATCTAGATTTCATACAAAGGAAACCGTACAAGAATGGATAAATGCTTTAAACAATAAAAACCCTGAACATTTCAAAATTGAATATGCAATTGATGTATTGGAACAAGAAGTTAAACAACATTTTATAAACGATTCTTTATATTGTGGAATTGTTACTTCTTTAGAGTTAAGAGGTGATGATCTATATGCTAAAGCAAAATTTAAAACTAAAGTAGTACCTAATCCTGAAATGTTAACTAATCCAGAATTTTTCGATAATTTAACTTTAGTCCCTAAAGGAAAAGGTAATATTAAAAATAATACAATATATAATTATGAAATTTATGGATTTAATTTAGTAGAACAATCCAAATCTTCATTTTACATCTTGGAAGAAGAATTAAAGACAGAAAAATCTATGACTATTGATAATTCTATATCTGAAACTGCTGAGGCAGAAAATGATGAACAGAACGAAGATAATTAATTGTAATTTTTTATTTTTTCAATTTAATACTTTTTCAACCCCCTCAAAAAGGGGGTTTTTTTATTTACTTTTATTTTGTGTGTACTATTTTAGTTAAATCTATAATAGAAAACATGAATAAATCAAAAACACTTGCCATTAGTATAGATGGTGTAATAAGGGATTTTTTTGAACAATTCGACACTATATACCGTAAAAAATTTATTAAAAATCCGGGTATTGTTGGAATGAATGAAAATTTCGAATATGTTAAAGAAGAAGAGGAAGAAGAAGAATTTAAGCGTTTAGAAACAAAAATTAATTCTTTAATTCACTTACCTATTACTACATATTCCCTAAGAAATCATTATGAATTCGATAATAATGATGCATTTGAAAAATTTTTATACAATGATAATGCATTAGAAATCTTTGGTAGTGCCTCACAGATACCATTTTCCATGGAGAAGGCTAACAGAATAAATGTTTCAAGAAGCGAATTAGGACTTGAAAATGTTATCTTATTTTGCCCAGGAGAAAATCAAGTTATTACAGCAACATTTCATTTTTTAACTCGAAATGGTTGTAAAATATCAAATATTATTTTCAATAATAACCCATTAGACATATGGAATTATGCTGATTATGTAATAACAGACAATCCAAATATTTTAGATAGTAAAAATGAAAAACAAGTATCTATTAAAATTATTAAAGATTATAACTTAAATAGTAAATCTGATCTAGAAATTAATTCATTGAAAGAATTAGAAATGTTTAGTTTAGAAAAACTAATTAAAAAAATTTCAAATTAATAATTTACTTTAGTTAAACATCATAATAAATTTAAACAATTAATATATAAAAATGGAAAATAAAAACATTTCAATAGATGGTCAAGAAACAGTAAAAACTCCTACTGAAAACACTGATGTAACCACACCTACTCCTATTGAGGAGCACAATGGTATAATCGAAAAAATAGTTAATAATTTACAAACAAATAATTTTAAATTATACTTTTATTGTCCTCCTATGAACAGCCCTAGTGGTGGGGTAGGAGTTGTTTTAAAGCAAGCAAAGTTTCTACATGATAATGGTTATGATGCCAGAATTATTTATGAACCAAGACAAGACACAAAAGCAAGTTATCAAGAATCTCAGAAAAAAGGAAAGAAAATTGAAATATTTGAAAAGTTTACTCCAACATGGGTGGGTAAAGAAATTGAAGGATTAAGAATCCAACCTCTTGGAACAGATGAAATCCAATTTAATGATGGAACAAAAGAAAAAACTGAAGCTCTTTCTATAAATGCCGAAGATTTTATTATTATACCAGAAGGATTTCCTAACGTAATGGAAAGATTTGCTCAAATTCCATGTAAAAAAATAGTATTAGCACAAAGTTGGTACTATATTTTAAATGCCATGGGCGTTGGGCAAAGCTGGAAAAATTGGGGAGTAGAAGATGTTATTTCCGTTTCTGATGGTATAACTGAATATTTGAATATAATAATGCCAGGATTAAAAATTAAAAATTTTTCTCAATCAATAAACACAGAAATATTCACCCCAAAAAGCATTACTAAGAAATTTCCTAAAATTGCTTTTATGCCCGGAAGAACTCAAGATGCTATTCTAAAAACATATAATGTTATAAAGACTTTTTATTCTTTTTATCCTCAATACAGATGGATACGATTTGACGAATTAAAGGGTCTTTCTCAAGAAGAATTTGCTAATAGATTATCTGAATCTGCATTAGTTTTATACACAGATGAAATTGCCGGATTTGGAACATTGCCTCTGGAAGCAATGGCATGTAATACTCATGTAATCGGATGGACTCCGCTTGGAGGAAAAGAGTATATGAATGCTACAAATGGATTTTGGGCACACAATGGAGATATTTTCCAATTAGCTGAACTTTTAGGAGTTGCAGTTGAAAGATATTTAACAGGAATGCTTGATGAACCACAAGTATTAGAAGAATATAAAAAAACATTAGAAAGATATACTAAAACAAACGAACAAACAACCATATTAAAAATTTATAACGAATATAAAAATGAAAGAATTGAAGAACTTAACAAGCTTAAACAATAAAAATTTATTAGTTGTTTTACCAATTAATACAATTGAAGACTTCCCATTAAATGAATGTCTATTCTCTATTGCAGAACAAACCACTCCTGTTGATTTATTGGTCTTAACACATAAAATTTCAAAAGAAGATAATGAATATCTCAAAACAATTTTAAATGCTCCTAAAATTACGATATCTAAAAAAAATGAAAATGGAGAAGTTGTTAAAGAAGAAATTAATTCAAAAAATGATATTAATTTTATAATTGAAGAAACTGATTCAGATAATTTTCAAAAAATTTTTAACGAATCTTTAAATATTGCCCATACTAATGAGTATAAAAACTTTTGTGTCATAGAATATGATGATGTAATTGACAAAAATTGGTTTGCAAAAGCAATGTTATTTGGAAATGAAAGACCAGAGATTGATGTTTTATTACCATTAGTTCGTGAAATGTCTAATGGTGTGTTTTTAGGATATTTTAATGAAGCATGTTGGGTTGATGGTTATTCAGAAGAAGCTGGTTTTTTTGATTCTCAATTATTATTAAGATTTAATTGCATGAATGTTACAGGTTCTATATTTAAAACAAGTTCATTAACTTCTAAAAGTGAAAAAGTTGGCGAAACTTATAAAGCAATGAAAGAAAGTATGAAAATAGGTTATTCATATGAATTTTTCCTTAGAATGATATATGAATCACTTAAAATGTTTACTGTACCAAGAATTGGATATGAACACAGAATTGACAGACCGCATAAAACAATTAATTATTTCAGTTCTAAAATACCAAAAGATATTACTATTAAGTCTCCAGAAGAAGGGGGAATGACTCCAGAAGAATATAATTTTTGGATGAGTCTTGTAAAAAAAGAATATTTCTATGAAACAGATAGGGGTATTCAATACGAAGCAAAATAATAAAAAGCCCTGTTATATCAGGGTTTTTTATTTTGAAATATATACTAATAAATGGAGAAAAAAGAGAAAAAACTTAAAAGTTTAAGTGAATTAAAATTTGATTCTATAGGGGATGAATACTTATATTTATTTGAAACCCTCTCACAAACTGATTATTCAGAAAAAATTAAAGCAGATAAAATTAATATAGATAATTTAAGAGAATTTTATATTGAATTAATAAAAAACGATAGTCTAGATGTAAAATATAAAGATAGCAAAAGATACTGGTTTAAAGAACAAGAAATAGCTATTGTTGAATTCATTAATTGTAAAGATGAAAAGGAACGTAATGTAATATTTAATAAACATCTGTATAAACCACTTAATAAATTAATTGAAAATATTATTTTTACTTATAAATTATTTAGAAGTGATAGTAATGTTAAAGACATTCAACAAGAGTGTTTGTCATTTTTAATGACAAAAATTGAAAAATTTAATCCCAAAACCGGTGCTCAAGCATTTTCTTATTTAGGAACAATTGCCAAACATTATTTAATGGGTGAACAACGTACCACATACAAATTTATTAAATCTAATATTGATATTGATGAAAATATTGATGAAGCATCTGAAAAACCTGAATATATTTATGAATTAAATTTAGAAGAAGATAAATTAGATATTAATTTTGAGATTTTTCATGAAGTAATACTTATATTAGAAAGTGACATTGAGAAAGGGAATTCAAAATTAAGTAATAATGACATAAAAGTTGCAGAAGCAATAGTTTTCTTATTTAAAACACATCAACTTTTAGGATATTATAATAAAATTAAAATTTATTATTACTTTAAAGAAAGAACATTATTATCAACAAAAGAAATCACAAATAGTATTACAAAATTAAAAAAATACTATAATAGTATGAAAACTAATTATATAAAAAAAAGGAATAAGTGACTTTTTTTTGATTTTCTATTTATTTTAAAATACTCATATGGCAAAAATAGAAATCAACCAAGAAAGTTTAATTAAACTCGTTAATCAAGTAGAAGATAACATTCAGGAAGAACGTGGCCTAGCTTTAGAACGATACAGAAGACAAGAGGAGAATTTAGATGACTCACCTGAATCATTTGCTCTGCAAGGTAAAAATTTAATTGATTTATTAAAAGTAGCAGCAGAAAGGTCTAATACTTTATTAAATATGACTCGTATGATTGCTGGTATCGTATATAAAGATTCCACAATACAGAGTGGAGGAAGCGGAATTGATGATGATGAAATTAAAGCAGAAATCAGAAGACAAATTCAAAATGAATCATCTAGCAGTGATTTGGATTTACCTAATTCTAATAGTAATTAAAAAATACAATGGCATTTAAAGGACCAGTTTTAAGCCCACTAAATGAGAACCAAGAAAGGCTGTTAGCACAATTGGGTTCTCTTAAAAATATTTTGACTTTACCAGTTAGAAAACAACTGAATATTGCCGTAGATAAACAAATTTCATCTTTTGATTATCTTTTAAGAATCGCAAAATCAACAGTAGGGCAAGCATTTGTGGATATTTTAATAAAAAAATTTATTGACGAAATTTTTGACCCTAATAATGATAAATTGGAACGAATTATATTAACAAGCTTTGCACAAACCCTTGATAAAAAAAATAAAAAAATTTCAAACAATCCAGATATTAGTAATGAAGAATGGTTAATTCAAAATGCTTTACCGGCACTTAAATTAGTTTTTCAAGAAATTAAAGTTTTAATTGTTAAACAAATTATTGCAATGATTTTTGGTCCGAAGGATAAAATGACTTTTACCCCTTTAACTAATGCGCCAATGGCACCTCCAAAATCCACAAGTGAAGTAATGCATGATGTGCTTGCAGCTGAATCTATGTTTTCTCTAACAACATCAGATGGAAATGAATTTGGAGACACAGAATATAATAAAGTTAAACTCCAACAACAATTAGAACAAGGTATTGTACAATTTACTATTTCTTGTCAGGATATAAAAATAAAGTTACCAGAAAACTTCGATCAAGAAATGGATGATATGCTAGGTAGTATATTAGTTACATTACCAGGAATTACCGGTCAACCTACTCAGGGGATGATTAAAAATCCAACAATAGCATTTGATTATATAAACAACTATGTAGCAAATGAAGTTCAAAGAATTAATACACAAGAAAATGTAAATGCTATTAGAAAAAGTTGGATTCAAATCTTATTAGAAAAACTATTTAATCTTTTAATTATTTCTTTAACACCATATTTACTTACATTGTTAAATCAAATAAATTCAGAAAATCCCACATTAAACCTAACTCTTGTTGGTTTAATTTCAAGCCCAACTGAATTAAAAAACCTTCAGCAATCTAACGAGGCAGAATTTAATGATAAGTCTATTTTTATGAAGATTTTTTTAAATGCAATGTATGCATTATTACTATCTATTATATTAAAGGCTTTAATAAAAGAAATTAAAAAATTAATAAAAAATGCCCTTGCAAAAAGAGCATTTATTAGATTGCAAAGTAAATCAAAACGACTTCAAAAAATAAGAGAAGGCGTTAACTCTACACAACAAAAAATTGAAAAAGCAGCCGTAGCAGCTTCTGCTTTACAATCATTTAACGATATTTTTAACTTTAAATCAACATAAATCATGGGATTCATATCAATAGACCCTAAATTACAAAAATCTGATGCTATTGCTGATTATTTTTCAGCACTGATTCAGGATGAAAGAAATGTTGTTCCTAAACTTAACATTCCTCAAATATTAATGGCAAAAATTCGTCCAGGATTAGATGCGTCAGCAACTCATAGTGTTGTAGTTTCAAGATTTAAGGAAGCCGGTATACCAACAGGACCACTTCAAGAAGGTGTTCCAAATGCTATGGAAGAATTTGCCAGAATAATTATCGAAGAGGTATTTGATTCCATTCAAAATGAAATGAGAATAGATGCTGCTGTTGACCAAGGAATGCAGATCATATCAACCGGAGCAAATGCTGGGGGTCCAGTTTTATCAAATGGAACTAATCCGTTTCCGCATACTTCAGTAGGAATAGCTAGATAATGAAAAGTAAAAGCGATATAATAAAAGAAATGCAAGTAATTGCAGAAGATGTTCAAAAGAAAAAAGAAGAAATTGAACTTCTATTAAAAGTAATTGAAAATTTAGAGCAAAACTATTTAAAGTTAGCAGAAGAAATAACTAAAAACTAATGAAACTTCTAAAATCTAATAAAAAAAGTATTTTAATGTTTGAATCCGAATTAGACTTAGATTCATTTGATAAAAAAATCAAAAAACACGGAACAATAGGAGAGGGCTTTAATATATTATTGGTTCCAAAATCTTTAAAAGGTGTTTTACATAAAAAATATCCTGAATTTTGGATGTGCATAGTTCCTTGCCTAATTAATGGAAAAGTATTATATTTTGAAGAATAATGGCTGGTAAAAATACATTCACGAGTATGTCAGAACACATTTTGTCTCAAAAGGGACAAGATATGTTTAGAAGTGAACCTGGGCAGGGTTCTCGCATTGTTTATTCAGCAATAGTTAGAAATGTAAATGATCAAGCAGGGCAAAATAGAATACAATGTGAGATTGTTAATATTGATATAAACGGTAAAATTATTCCTGGAAAAGATAGAGATATTCCTACTGCAAAATTACCAATTTGCATTCCTTTAGGAACAGAATTTCTTCATGCAAGACCCAAGGTAGGAGAAATGGTTTGGATATTTGCAGAAAACCCAAACGATTTAACTTCACCACGATTTTATATTGGTCCGGTTATAACCAATCAAATTAAACTTCCTTTTCAAAGTTATGATGATAGTGTTAACATATATAACACTGCATCATTTGATAAAAAAGAAATTCAAGACGGACCTACTTTACAAAGTCAAATCAAACAAAAAACAGTATTACCATCTCAGTCAGAGATTGCATTACAAGGAAGAGATGATGCTGACATAGTGTTGCGACCTAGAGAAGTTGAAATCCGTGCTGGTAGATTCAAATTAAATTCTAATTCTGAAATTAATTCAGATAACCCTTGCCGAATACAATTAAAACAATATGATTCAAGCCCGAATCAAACAGGAATTAAAAATATAGACACTAACATTTCATCTAGATTTGTACCATTTTCTCAAATAAATATAAACGGAACTAACATTAATCTTATTTCAAATGAAGGTAAATTCAGAGACTATGATAATAATACTGAAGAAAATAAATCAAATCCAAGATTAAAGGATTTTGGTGATATAGCTACTAGATTACATCAAATTACTTTCGCTGATGAATTGATACCAATTTTAAAACTTATAATCCAACATTTATTAACCCATATTCATACACCACAAAATCCACCTCTTACAAATAATATAAGTTCTCAATTAGAGCCATATTTAAACTCTGGAAAATTAAATGATATAGCATCCAATAATATTAGAGCTAATTAATTCAAATAACAAAACATCGGTTTCTCTTTCTAATTTTTTAGAATACATTTTTAAACCCTTCTTGTTTTTTAGAAAATTATATTCATACTCTCTCCCGGTTTTGTATAAATTACACAAAAACCTCTTACTGATCTTTGCTTTTGGATTATTACTAATCCTATTCCAATAAACCTTATATTGAAATTTCTCAATAAATTGTTCGGAGAGTCTTTGATATGAACTAATACATAACCAATAAACCTTATATTGAAATTTCTCAATAAATTGTTCGGAGAGTTTTTGGTATTGACTAATACAATCCCAATAAATATTATCTTGAAATTTCTCAATAAACGATTCAGGGAGTTTTTGGTTTATACTAATACTTCCCCACCAAACCTTATCTTGAAATTTCTCTATAAATGATTCAGAAAGTTTTTGATATTCACTAATCCATCTCCAATTAACCTTATCTTGAAATTTCTCAATAAATTGTTCAGAGAGTTTTTGGGATTGGCTAATCCTATACCAATCAATCTTATCTTGAAATTTCTCCATAAATTGTTCAGAGAGTTTTTGGTATTTACTAATCCATACCCACGTAACCTTATCTTGAAATTTCTCAATAAATTGTTCAGAGAGTTTTTGGTATTGACTAATACAATCCCAATAAATATTATCTTGAAATTTTTCAATAAATTGTTCAGATAGTTTTTCAAACATACTAATTGAATGCCAACTAATTTTATTTTGAAATTGTTGCATTAATTCTTCATCCGGGAGATTCAAATCAATGTTTAAATTTTGTAATTGAATAATTATTTTTATTTCTTGAATTACGTTCATTTTATAATTTAAAAAACAAATATAATAAAAATATAATCAATTAATATCAAAATTCTTTAAAAATTTATCAATATACTTATTTTTAACATCTAAAGGTATATCATGACCAATTTTTTCCTTAAAAATTACACACTTACTTGATTGAAGGCTTTTAATTTGATTACTCATTGGAATTTCATCATCATTAATACCTATTATAGCCATTTGTTTTACAAATGGTTTTATTTTTTTAATATCTTCACTTATGGGTTGAAATTTTAAATCAGAGTCTTCAAAAGCCGGATTAAACATCAGGCATGGAATTTTATGTTCATTAGACAAATAATAGGCTAAATATCCTCCTATAGAATGTCCTATAATGGCTACAATATTCTTTGTTTTAATTAATTTTGATAAATAGTCATAAAGAGGTTTTTCTTCATAATCCAATGAAGGAATTAAAAACTTGATGTCTTTATCTATTTTTTCTTTTTCAGGATTAGAACCAAATCCATGCAAATATAAAACACGACCAGTGCCTTTTATTTCTTTTAAAAGAATAGTTCTAATTTTTAATTTAATGTCCATTAACTCGTCCTTACAAGTATATCAGTATCTGGTTGTCGTATTTGAAACATAGATACCGGAGTTGAAAAAATAGCATTATTAATTGGTTCTATCCTAGTTCTATATATACCGGTATTTAAAATATTTTCCCTCTGTCCCGTGGCTTGTGCTATTACTGTTGAACTATATATTCCACCTTCCATATTAAAGAACCTAATTTCTACCACATTAATTATTCCTGGAATCTCTCTAATAGCGTCTACTATCTGTGATATATAAATATGTTGATTCATTTGAAATTTATCAATATCTAAAAAATCCTTAATGGCACTAATAACATTTACCTTAATCTCGTTGATGTTGTAAGATTTAGCAATAAATAAATCAACTTCAAGTTGTAAATCAATTACTTTTCCATCATTAATTTCAACAAAATCATTAATCATTCTATAAGGCACTAAATATTGAACCAAATTATTTTTAATAACATTAGATGATCTTGTACTTAACTTACCATTAGCATCTTTAGAAAGAATATATAATCTAACTTTGTTATCTTCTACTTTGCCATGAATTCTGAACGGGGTACCAAACTTACCTGGTATTTGATATGCTCTAGAAATATAATCCTCAAGTGTGACACATCGTTTTTGTGCTGCAAAATTAGAGGAAATCAAATATTTAATTTCTTCTACAGTTTGAAGATTCGCTCCACCCACAGCAGGTATAGGATTTGTTGCCCTTGTTGAATTGATAACAGATTGTTGTATTTGTGCATCAGAACCAACAAACACTGGGTCTATATTTCCAATTTGTTGTAAAACATTTGAACCCACATTAGATAAGGCTCCTCCACCAATTCTATATTGAACATACAATGTAGAACTAGCAGGAAGTTTAACTCCTAATGCATTATTATTAAAAATATCCGATATGTCAATTGAATCATCAATGGCTATATTAGCTAAATAATATTCATAAGCATTATAGTCAGCCACTCCTCCTCCAAAAGTTATTTTACAACTTCCGTCAGCCATAAATTCTTTTACAAATCTTTGTGCAACGTCAATATATTCACCCGTTTTAATTCCGCTTACAGTTGCTTCTGTTTCATCGACTACAAAAACTTTTTTCTGAGCTAAATCATCAACTTCATAATATCTTATTTCATCATCATTAAATTCTGTATAAGTAGGCGGTGTAACCAAACCGATTCCTGGTTTACAAATAACACTCACGATCTCTAAAACATTATTTTCAGGTAAATACACTTCTAAAAAAGGAGTTGCTGCATCATCGTTTGAAATTTCTTTCTTATAAATGACGGTTACACCAGCTTTAATCTTTTCTCTTTTTATAATTCTATATCTTAGTATATCTTGATTAGAATTAAATACCGGAATAATCTTTCTATTTGCAATTCCATCTTCAGAATAGTCAGAAGAAAAGTCGCATTCATTAATAGTTTCGAAAATTTGTCCTGAACCTTTAACTTGAACTCCCGGTCTAAATATTGGAAGATATGATGTATTAGGTCCATCAGCAGTAGGAGGAACTTCAATTTCAATATCAACAATTGACATTGCGGGTCTATAACCTACGGGTTGAAATCCAAAAGTTTTTGCCATTCTAAAAACAGCAGACCTTTCAGTTACTCCATCTAGAAATAATTCATTAAATTTCTTATCCGTATTATAGGAAAGTTTATCAGACACAAAAGCGAGAAGTTCCACTAAGGACATTCCAACACTAGCTGAGTTAAAATCCTGAAATTGATCTGGATAATGTACTTTTAATAAATTAACTAAATCCTGTCTAATGGATTGATAATCACGGTTTAAATAATTCTGACTTTTTCCTAAATCTGCCATCTAATTATATTTGGGTTGGTATTTCAAGAGTTAAAGTCTGTTCAATTTCAAAAAAATCAATGATAGTGTATATAATTTTTATATTTAATAAATTTTCAGATTCTTTTGGTGTGAATTTTATTTTTTTAACTTCAACTTGAGGAATAAATTCATTAATTTTTTCCTTTATTTTTTTATTTAGCTCATTCTCTGTAATAGCATCAAGTGGTTCAAATACGTAATCATATATTGGACTAAACATTTTGCTCTGCATTGGGCGTTGACCTTTTCTTAAAGTTAGTAAAGCAACCATATCAGAATATATTGCTTGTTCTGTTGATTTACTTCCTTGAAAAACACCTCCTTCTTGAGTTTCTTTAATTGGGAATAATATACCTATAGTTTTCATTGTATATAAATATCAAATTAAAAAAAACATGGATTTTTTTGAATGGCTATTTATGAAAAACATTTTATATAATGCAAAAATTCAGGATTTATCCAGACCGAAGTAACAGCATAGCCTCAGGTTCCTTCCAATATTATAATTCATCTCAAAATCAATTAGCAAATTTATGGTATGGAGGTGGTTATTATCACAGTAATATTTATAGGGAAAATTCAATTAGTAGACATTTAATGTATTTTGATCTGTCTGATTTTCAGTCAAAATTAACTTCTAAAGATATTATGTCAGGCAATGTTGTTTCATATAAATTAAAAATGTTCAACGCTTTACCTAGTGATGTAACTTTAAGAAAAGAGTTTCAGGCAAATCCTTTATATAAACAAATTGCTCATTCATTTGATTTAATTGTATTTCCTATAAACCAAAATTGGGACGAAGGTAGAGGCTATGATTTATTAGATCAAAACTATATTGCAAAATCACCAGGACAATTGTCAGTTACTGGTTATAGTAATTGGCTTTCTGCAACCTCACTTACTTCATGGATGGAACCGGGAGTTTTTTTAAACCCCACGGCTTCAACATCGAATTATGGACTTCAACATTTTGAAACGGGGGGTGAAGACATGGATATAGATATTACAGACATTGTAAAAACATGGTTAAGTGGGGGCAGTACAAATTATGGAATCGGTATTGCTTATAGCAGACCGTTCGAACTTGCATCTTCTGATACTAGGTATATTTCAACATTCTATACACAACATACTAATTCTGCTTTCAAACCTTTTATAGAAGCAACATACAGTCAAGTTATTAATGATGACAGAAGTCAGGTTGTAAATAATAGGATTAGTAGATTGTTTTTATATACATTTAGTTCAAATACTCCAGTAAATTTTTTTAGTGCTGGTACGGTAAGTATTATGAATTCATCTGGTTTAGAAATATATTCTGGTTTAACCATAAATCAATTATATAAGGGAACTTATTATGTTGATGTTTGGATGAGTGGGGTAACCAAAGGTCAAAAATTCAAAGATATATGGAAAGGAGTAAGTTTTAATCCTCCATATGACCAGCAGGATATTACTCAAAATTTTGAGATAAAGGATAATTATTATAATAATAACCAGAGAGACGTTAATGATTATGTTATTACTACATATGGTTTGGATAATAATGCTATTTTATCAAATGAAGAGTTGCTAAGAATTTATATTGATACCAGAGTAAATTATAGCAACAATAGACCAAATGTAGATTTTGGATTAGAATATAAATTAATGATGAATGGTAAAATTGAACTTATACCTTGGACAGAATCTAATGCAGCCACGATTAATGGATTTATGAAATGTTTTATTGATTTAGATACATCATGGCTATTAAATAATCAAAATTATCAAATCTATTTCAGAATAAATGATTTAGGAACACATAAGGTTTTAAATGAAAAAATCGCATTTAAGATTGTAAATAAATTCAAATAAAGAGATTGACTTTCTTAATAATTAGTTTATATTAAGTCGTTATGACACATCAGGAAAAAATTAAATTAACCACCAAGAAAAAAGGAACCAGAATTAAATACTTTACTTCTTTTTCCGGGCAAACCAATAATGGTGGTGAATTGTCTTATTTAATAATTGACACAAGTGGGGCTAAAAAAATAGTTTACTCTGAATTAGATACCATTACTAAAAGAGATTCATCTAATTATTTTCATTATAATACTGGGCTAACTGTATACTCCGGTTCTACTATAACAGAAGATAAGAACCAACTAAACCAGTCATCAAAAAGTTTAATTGAAAAAAATTATATTAATAGAATTAATAATGAATATTTAATATCCATAGGTGGAACTGGAAATACAAGCGCAATTCAAACTTATGTCCAATTTGAAGATGTCGAATTGGAAGATATGTATATTGATTTACAATTAACCAGAAGCATAAATACTCTTAATACATTAAGTATTCATAATCTGGCTATTAATGAATTACCGGAACAAACATCAGAAACCGGTGTTCTTTTCGGTAGATTGGTAGCAATTCAAAATATATTAGATGAAAATGGTGAAAAAGTTATTATCCCATTAAAAAATACTATTGTTGCTATTTTCACTCCATCGGCAGAATATCCAACAATTTCTTCTTTAGATGATGATGGAAATAGAATTGCTTTGAATTTAAAAGAAAATATTGCTGTTAATTTATCAAATAATTATTCTCCATACTTTAATGAACAATCCTATTCAACTGATTATAGATATTTAAAAAGCACAAGTAAAATTAAGAACATTCCAGAAATGTTTAAATATACTTCTATTACCAATGAAAATGGTGAATTTATAATTCATAATGTACCAACTGGTGAGCAAACTTTTATGTATGAAGTAAATTTATTGAAACAAGGATTAACCACAGATGAAGTGGCACTAAATTTTTTCTCTTATCCTACGGAAGAAAATCCTAATATTGATAAAGTCCCTCATTTCTTTTTTAGGGAATTAGCCGTGAATATAGTTCCGTCTTGGGGAGTAAATCAAACAGGATACACTGAATTAAACATTAGGGTTGCATTGGATTTAAGAAAGTGGTGTACTTATACTGTTTCACCAATAGCATACAAAACCAAGACTATTGAGGATATGTTTGCAGAAGGCACAACAACTCCATTAACTGTATTGGTACGTGATATGACCAAAAAATTAGAGTTAAATAATCGTCCAAAAGTTGAAATTGTAGAAATCCAAGACGTTTATGATAGAAACTCAGAGCAAGTTTTAGAATGGAATAACGAATTTAAACAAAGAAAAAATAAAGTTGAATTTACAAGCAGTAATTTTAATTATTTTAAATTACCAGCAAACTTATATGACCCTAATGGAATAAACTCAAGAGGAGAAAAAGGAGTTTGGCTAGCTTCTTATCAATTCAAAATACTTTACGGCAATCAAGATATTGCTTATAAATCAACCGGTTTTGAAAGGGAATGGTTTACTAATGGTGCTATTGGAAGGAGCCATTTTGATTTAAATAAAAATGCGAATTTTGGTGATGCCTTAGCAAACCCTCCTATTGGTAAAATAGGCACATTCCCATATGAAAAACCATGGACAATAAATTATCCGGAACCTTATAAAATACCTGCTGTTCCATCTCAAATTAATCCAGGTAAAATAATCAATGGAAGTTCAATTAAACCAGAAGAACCAATGTTTTTAGATGGTGATTTAGTTGGTCGTTTTATTACGAACAACACTTCACCTTCTGGATATGGTAATCAAAATTTTCAAGGAAATAATTATTCATTTAATCAATTTGCAAGAGAAGTTACAACACATGGTATTTATAAATATGAAGAAAATGACCAATGGGACGAACAATGGTCAAATGGATTTATTCCAGTCATAGACAATCCAATAAGACAAAGTAATGGACTTCCGCCTATTAATGTAGTAAACGGAGAAAGGTGGCAACGTTTAGAATGCGGAAACGCTTATTGGTTAAAGCCAGAAGGGTGGCCAAGAGTTGTCACTCAAAATGGTGATGTTGATTTTTTGAGTGATGGAGATCAAATAAAAAGCAATCCACCAACCTCTCCAAATTGGGGTCCACAATCCTATGCAGACGGAGTATATAAATTTAGAGAAAACATTATGTTAAGAATGGACCCGTCAGCTCCGTATTATAAACAAGGTTCAATTGATATTTATAGAATTATAGACCCTACCAAAATTGCAGATAGATTACCTCCTCCAGTTGAAAAATTTGTAAAAATAAATATTCAAGATTTAATTTCAGAAATTGAACGTCCTGGAAACATAAATTGGTTAACTGTAGGAAACCCATTAGCAGCCGTACCAGCAAGACAGCAGTTTTTTAGAGTATCACAAGCTAGTGTGATTATAAAAAATCTTGGTACAAATCGTGCATTAATAAATTTAGGACAAGACATAGAAACCATTGAACCGAATCAACAATTCTTTTTTGCTGATTCTATTACACCTTTTTCTCATATTATTCTTCCTTCAAATAGTGATTTTAATCCAGCAACAAATTCTTATGAAAAAGCTAAGTATGAAATAACATTTTGGTCTATCTTAACAGATTCAACTTATGGAGGAATGCACTCTCCGGGGTTAGGAGATGTGGGATTTGGTGGGGTTGTTCAATTTAATTTAAAAGCAAATACAGAAAATCAGATTCCGGATTATTACGTAGTTCAGGCAATTCCTACGGTTGTAAATTTAATAGATGGAAATGGCTCTTTGGCATCACAAAATAATATTTTAGCTAATATTAACAATGCACCTGCTAAACTTGCAATTAATGGGTTTGCATATTGCTTGTGGTCAAAATATTATACACCACAATTAGGATATGCAACAGAATTTCCATTTGCAAAACAAGGAAATAATGACTGGATTTCATCATATTATAATGGCGGTTCAGTTTATACTAAAAATCCATCTATATATGTTTTACCAGCACCACTACAAGAAGTTGGTTTTACGTATAGTTTCGGAAATTTAAACTACGGATATATTATTTAAGATGAAGAAGATAATTTTAGGTGAAAAGAAATTTATAGGGAATCAAAATGAAGATAATTTTCTTGAAATTGAACTTTCAAGAGAAGTAGAAACATTAAAAATTGATTCATTAGATAACATTTTTGATTACCAAGATCAATTTATTAAAGAGCGTAATGAATCATTTAAATTTTGTTTATACGGTATTGTTGAATCAAGATATGGACATTGTGATAATTTATCTTTAAACATATATGTTAAAGATACTAAATTTGATATTCAATCTCAAAAAACAGTAATATATACTCCGCATATTAATCACCTGTCTGTTTCAGGAACTGATTTTACAATATTATCAAAACCTCTAAGTAAAAATAGTACAATCAGTAAAAACATATACGGAACAAATAAAGGTTGTTATTTTTTTTACTTTGAACTATTAAAAGAGGAAATAACATCGAGTAAATCTATATTTATTGAAATTTTTGATCAAACAAATGAGTTGTATGGTAAATTTTCAATACCATTTATTTTTTTTGATTCTGATGATGAATTATTAGAATTTGGTACCGAATCTGCCGAATTTAATAATGCTAATGAAATTGAAACAATTAATAATAATTTTCCTTTTTTCTATGATAAGCATTGGATTAAATTCAATGTGGAACCACATGGTCCATTTGTTGTTTATTTTGAAAACGACTCTTTAACACTTAAAGAAAATGAAGCATCAATAACATCTATTCCTATCTCATTGGAATCACCTAGTGTATATGGTAACGAAAAAGCAAAAGTTATTGTTGATTTAGGTTTAGATGAATATGGAAAACCTTTTACAACTGCAAGTTTTATAAATGACTTTAGTTTTAGTGAACAAGTTATAGAATGGGCAATAGGTGAACAAATCAAATATATAACAATTGATATTTTAAATGATTTGTTTGTTGAAAACATTGAAAAAATTCAATTAAGAATTGTTCCCATTCTTAACACTAGAATAAATATTGATACTAATCATTCTATGGTTTTATACATAGAAAGCGAAGATGTGCCAACTAGTATATTTTTTGATAAAGGGAAAATTGATATTCAACGACCTTTATATAGTTCAACAATTAGTAGTCCGGATTTATTAAATTTATATTCTTCATATTTATCAATTCCATCAATCAATAACATTCAACTAAATCTCACTACACCAACATTAGTTGGTGGTGAAAAAATAAGAGTTAAATATTTAGAATCAATAAGTAATGGAAAAATCACTCAAGATTTTGTTCTTGACCCAAACAATCCTACAGCAACTGAAAGGGTTTTAGATGTGCCATTAGGAGTAACATCATTTACTTTTGATGTTTTAGTAAAATCGTATCCAGGATATGTTTTAGACAAAAACATAATTTTAGAATTATCACAAGAAACTTTAGGAGTAGTACCTGTATCTCAATCTATAAATAACTCTCCACAAATTGAATTGACTTTAAAAGATTCTACATTATATCAATATACGAAATTTATTATACCTGTTAATCCAAATAATAACATAGGATTATATAAAACTATTTTTTATCATTCTCCTAATTCTAAGGATAAAACAGTTTTAAAAAAGGAAATAATAAACCTAGCTGAATTTCCAAACGTGAGCCAAACTGGAGTTACAAATCATTTTACATGTGATTTACAAATATTAAATTATGGTGAACCTATAATTTATAATGGAACCTTTATCCCTACATTAGGAAGTTTTAATATAAATATTGATTCATACTCTCTAACAAATAATCTAGAAATTGAATTACCAGCAAATAGAATATGGCAAGGAAATTATTTCAAAGAATGTTATTATGTTTTTAAATTCATTAACTTTGAAAAAACATATCCTTCAGCAATTTCATCTAGTTCGACACAATATGATGTTTTTAATAATTTTGATAATTTTGTTGTAAAAGATTCGTATATTGCCGGTATTTCAAATAAACGTAAAATATATTTACATACTGAAGTAGTTCAGGCTATTTCTACTTATGACGAAACTACGGGCACATGTGGAATAGAGCCTATTCATTTAAATTCAAATGAAACACTCTTATATGGCAGTGCATTATTTACAAGTCCAGATATTTTGTCTAACAGAACTTCAACAAGAATGCTCTTTTCGCAGAATTTAGTTTCAACAGAATGTAGTAAAGTTAATAATTCCCTACCAGTAGGAAAGGTATTAATTGGTCAGGGTCCATTTGTAGAACAAACAACTCAATTATATTTAGGTTCAATATTTTCTCAAATTAATTATGATATTAACAATGATAATAAGGAAATGTTTTGTTATACTGTTAATAACACCCTTTCACTCACCAATTCTTATCGTTATTTTTATGCATGGAACTTAATGTCATTGGATGCTAAAAATTCACTTGAATTAGAAATTACTAATAATGGCATACGTGACGTTGTTATTTTAAATAAGACTATTTCTCCAAATTCTTCAGCAATATATATTTATCCAGAAATTAATTTTGAGAATATGATTATAAATCTAGTTGCAAATGATAATTATGTAAGTAATACAAATACGTTTTTAAAATTTGATTATTCATTTAAATTAAATAATATTAAAATACCTCATCAAATAATAAATAACAACTCGTTTGAAGTTATTCCTACGCTTTCGCTTGGGAACTATATAGAAACTATAACTGTTGGCAACATACCAGCAACAAATAGAACTAGGTTTTTACAATGCAGACATAATGACATTAAATTAATTTCAACAGTAGTAAGCAACCTTCATTGTTATGGGAACCCTATTACAAATCCTTGGAATATTACTAGAGATGTATATGTAAATGATATTTTATTATATGCTAACACCGGTTCGTCATTAAAAACAATAGAATTTGTCAGTCAAGTAATAACACCAAGTTGTTCAATGAGTACTATACCATTTAAAATTATATAATAATATTTATTAAAATGATAAATGAAATTATACAATATCAATTATTTTTAAACAAAAGAAAAGATGGTTTTGTACAGCCTAATGGTATATTATCAGGTCAAAATACAAGTGATTTTTATATCAACATTCCAATTTATTTAAGTTATAAACTTTACAATGAATATATTAATATTGATAAAGATAAAACAACAGCAATTATTGATAGACAAAACATTAATCCGTTTTTTATTGAGTTAGGATTTTTTAATTCAATTAAAGCTACTGGTCATTCTGGAAATACAAATTCATATTCTGAAAATGAAACTATTAATGAAAAATCTAAAAAATTTAATATTATAATAAATAAATAATGCAAAAATTTAAAATTGTTAAAAATATAAATTTTACCGCAAATACTGTATCTAATATAGATATAGCACCTGGGGCTAAACCTGTATTATCAAACAATTATTTTGTATATCAAAATTCTATCGGCGGAAATGTTGTTAATGATAATAATGTAAGAGATTTTTTAGATAAAGAAGAGAATAGTGAATTAGCAGAAAGTTTTGTTAAACATTTAGAGTCCAACACGACAGTAAGTGAATTTAAAAATATTTTTTATGATAATAAAAAACTATCCAGTGTTTTTAATGAGTTTTATAGAAAAAAATACATAAATAAAAACACAGAAATCACAGCGATAAGTAAAAATCTCCAAAACACACAGTCTTTAGGATATAAAAATAATAACTTTATTTCCGATCAAACTAGGCTAAATAGTAATCAAATATATCTCATAGAAACTGGTAGTTCAGAACAGAATTATTATATTAATATAAAAATTGATAAAAAAATAAATCAATTACCAAAAGGTGATTATAGTGATTTTTTCAAAAATTGTATAAAAGGAAATTATATTGATAAAAATTATATTTTTAAAAACACAGTAACTAAATACAGTATTTATGCCAATATACCATATATAAAAAGTGAACAAAATAATATATCAAACAACTTTGGATATGCTCCTGTTTTAATTAATTCATTCAATCAAAGTTTTATTGGTGCTAATGTTTTACCAGGTGACGGTAGAGACAATTCTGATTATAGATTTCATACATTCACGCAATTTGCAAATTGTTTTAATTATACACCACCAAAACTAACAGGAACCACACCTGGCATTTTTATTAATCAAATTGGTATTTCTCAACCTATAGCAGATCGAAATGCGAAATTTTTATTAAATCCAATGGTAGAATTTAATAATCAAAATTTTATAAACATTCCAATTACTGTCGAAAGGCTTATAAATACTGGAGCAAGTACTTTTTATTTGGTTTATCAAAAATATAGTAATGCAATAATAAATAAATCCTTTACTTTTGATATAAGTTCCGAATCATTCTTGCCTTATATTACTTTTGAATTTACAAACCCTTCTGATACAATAATTACTAAGAATATTCAGATATTAAAAGATATTAACCCAGAAGATACATTAGTTTTTATTATTCAAGATAATAAATCTAAAATTAGTGACTTTCTTATAATTAGATGTGAAGACTTTTTAAAATTTGATTCATATTCTGATAGTTCTTATATTTTAACAGAAAACATTTCACGAAACAAACTTTACTTAAATTGTTTTGTTGATTATAATTATGATGATAAAGATATGAAGTTCTATAAAAACGATGACATCATAGTGAAACCAACAGCACAAATTAATGAATCGGAATTATAAAAATATTTATTAATATTTATTAAAATGGCAATAGGAATACACGGAACCAAGAAATTAGCAGACATCGGCATTGATGAAATTGATATTTTATATGCTTATTCACCAAATAGAGAAAGTGTTGGGGATAGCGAAATGCGTCCTCTATACACAAACATTACTAGTGTAGATTTCAAAAAACTAATTGGTACTGATGGGATTTATAAATTAAGATTGCCATCATCTATTTTTACAGAATTAGGATTTTACACTATACAAATTAAACCAAAAGCATTTGAAACTACTATTTTAGATTGTTCTTATGTTGTTACTAGTGATAATAACGCAATTCAAATTTCTAAAAAAGGTATTGTCATACCTACACTACAATTTTTAAGAACATCTAGCCTAATAGGATATCAGATAGAATATTTTGATAAAAATGATGTTAAAATCAAAAATTTAAGTAGAATTATTACCAGTAGTGATTTGGTAAGTATTAGCCCAAATAATAATAGCGTAACACAAGGAAGCGTAACATATGTTTTAGACCCAAGTGGTAATAATTTATTCTTGACAGTTACGCCTGATGAAGGTAGTTTAATTACCAAAAATCAAAATGTAGATATTGGAATCAAGGGTCAGAAAATAATACTTTCAAATACTTATTTTGACCCTGTTACAATTGAAATTGAAATGGTCGAACATACTGTTGATACACTTGCTATTGCTCTTTACGGAAATAGTACAAGAGATTTAGAAACTGGTGTATTAACTTATTTTGATAAAAACGATAGAATTTATAGACAATATAATTTATACACTCAAAAGAAAATATTTACTAATGGTAATATTGACGTTCGTCAAGAAAGAACTGTAATTAATACAAACCAAAGTCTTAATGATACTTTAAACGGTTAAATAATATTATTCTTATCTTATTTAAAGTTAATTTATAAAAACAGTAGAAATTTCTAAAGATTTTATTTCATAATTATCTCCATCCATACTAAATGTAATTAAATTACCTCCTGACTCGCCTTGTGGAAATTCAAAAATACAATTTATAGATTCAAATGTTATATCTTCAATCATAATATTCTATTTTATTGTGTTAACAAAACCCTTACTTTTATACCATCAGGTAAAGATGTTGCAGTATATCTAATGTAGTTGCCAACCACGTCTGCTGAATTATCCCAAGTTAACCATGATGCCCCAGAATTAGTAGAATATTCAAATGTTCCATAATCAGAATTTGTCACATTATCATCTAAAACTAAAATATCTGTTTGTATATTATAAATACGTATTCTCATATTTGGAATATTAGAACCCCATGATGTTTTTTGACGAAAGGCAAAAATCCTGTTTGTTATAGATGAATTGGCCATAGATGGCTCGTAATGAGAATCGGTGGTATTATCCTCATAAATCAAAACAATTCCAAATAGTCTTGCAGGAATACAGGTTGTTCCTAAAATTCTAAATGCAAACATAAACTGAATTTCTGTAGATGAAACACCTGATAAATCTCCGGTATCATCCAATAAAGTCCACAAACCTGTGTTATCATCTATTCCAGAAGTTCTATAATATTTTCTAAAAGGTTCTGTTGCCAATGCAAACGTATCGCTTCCTAATCTGTTTTGATAATTTACAATAACATTATAAAGTTTATTAGAATCACTTATGTTAAACTTTGGAGTTATCAACATTTGATTATTAGTTTGTGCATATGTTTGATGTGCTCCAATTGGAATAGTATAAACTTGATTTATAATTGCTGTTGTACCAACTCTGGCTAAATATAGTATTCCAGATTGTGACCACACCGACATAATGTTAGTACCAATTGATGGATGAACAACGCCATCATTGTCTGCTAAAGATTGATCATATTGCTTATCATCTATTAAAAAAATATGATTAAACGGAGTGCTTATTGTATTATATTCTGTGACATAACTTCTTGCTCCAGATGCTCCAGTAGACATAACAACAAGCCTATCAATATCACCTGCTATTTCAACAGAACTTAAAGCTCCTGTAACTGGATAAGTAGAAGTTCCACCAGGAGGAACTTCTACCATTACATCAGATTGCCAAGTAATCGAAGCATTTGTAATTGCTGAAATAGCTGAACGATAAACCCTTGTTGTAGTCACATAATATAAAGAATCAATACCTTGGCCTGGACCATGATTTAATATTCCAATTCTACCATTATTAGCCTGTGATAAAGTTCCTGTTACCGCTTGGTTTCCTGTACTAAGAACAAGTGCAGTCGTATCTTTACCAGAAGATAAAGTCAAATTTTTTCTGATATTATAAACAAAAATCTTTGCTCCAGTGACATTTAAAACATAAACATATTGACTTGTCCAAGAACTTTTTTCATGTATTGCCACTCCTGCACCAGTTGTATTTGTAACTGTTGATGCATCTGCCAACCAATAAGATGCTCTAATATTATCTGTATTAGTAGATGAAGGAATGTTAGTTCCAGAAGGTGAGAATAAATCATAACTCAATCCTTTTATTAAAAAAAGTCCACCATTTGTAACTGTTGCGTTAGTTGTAGTCACTGCAATTCTCATATCTTCTATAACATAACTTGTTTCTCCAGAAACACCAGCATTAGTAGATAATGTTAGACTCGTATCACTACCGATGGCTGATATTTCATACCAATCAGTTATTTCATTATAATTTGAAGAACCAAAACCAATTCTACAACCTACTGTCATTCTGTCACTTGTCCAAGTAGAACCAGTTCCAGTGACTGCTGTACCATTGATACTAACAGTTCCAGCAGTATAATATTCTAACGAAGTTCGAAAACCTCTAATTGTATGGTTTGTTCCTGTGGGAAAAGTAACTGTTATAAATCCCCTCCAGTTAAATTCTGATGTTATTTTATTATATGTATATAAAACAAATCTTCTTGTACCAGCTGCTGTTGCATTATCTGCCAAAAACACCCAATCAGTCTCATTGTTTCGTTCGATTACATGGGGATATATACCAGGAATTGCGGTTGACGCTTCCATCGGACGTGCTAATCCTATTTTTGATGGACCTGCATAACATAATTCTGGAGTTAATCCTGAATATTGTTTTATAAGAGTTCCCATGTTTGTTACAGATGAGTCATAACTTGTAATAGCAGTATATGCACCTGTAAATTTAAAGTTTATTGATTTAATTGACATTTTAAAAATTTATTGTTTTAACTGTTAATGTTAATTTTGTTATTGTTGTTGCACTTATTATATTGAATCCAAGAATATCATTTTCTAATAAAATAGTGTTCCATGATGACACATCGTTGTCATAATTTATTTGTTGATTTAACAATCCGGGAATTTGTATACCAGTAATAGTATCAGCAGATGTTGGAATAATTGTGTTTTTCCAAATATCAATTGCACAAGAACCTGAAACATCTGAAAGTAATCTCCATCCAGTAATTATTTTATTATTAGGACATATTAAATAAGATTTAACACCAGGAGTAATAACTATTCCGGAGCCATCCACGGAAAACCCAAATGAACTTGTTATTCCAGTTAAATTTGCTGCATTTCCATAATAAGTTCCTCCAGAAATAAAGTTAGCATCAATTGAAGAAAAAGTGGAGTCTCCACTAACAATTAAATTATCAAGGGTGGCCGCACTTATATTAACCGATTGCAATGTTGATGTACCGGCAGTATAAGTGTTTAATCCATTGTTAACCGTTGAACTACCTCCACCAGTTGTGTTAAATGTTATATTACTACCGTCATCAAATAACGTTACGTTGGTTCCAGCTGAAACAGATTTTAAATTTAATTGAGAACCAGTTTTATTAATAAATATAGAAGTTCCGTTTCCAAGTGTTAAACCAGTTGCAACAAATAAATCTGATAAATTTGTACTTCCAGAATATATTGTTCCTCCACTTAATGTTGTGGCACTCAATGAAGAAACAATCAATCCTCCGATCATAGTATCACCAGATTTATTAACCTTGGTGTTTAATAAATTGGATAAATTATCAACCTCACTCAAACTATGGGTGTGAGCAGTATTTAATATTGATGATAATTCATGTGTATGGCTTGTTAAAGAAAAAATATCATTTAGGTTTGTGCTTCCTGAAAATATAGAACCCCCACTTAGTGTTCCTCCGCTTATAGAAGATACAATTAATAATCCATTAATAGTATCTCCTGATTTATTAACTTTTGTATTTAATAAATTTGAAATATTATCAATTTCAGAAATTGAATGTGTATGAGCAGTATTTAAAATAGACGAAAATTGATGCGTATGACCTGTTGAAGAGAAAATATTATTCAGATTTGTATTACCCGAATAAATAGTGTTTGCTGAAAAAGATGAGCCTCCAGAAAGCGTACCAATAAAAATGCCCGTCCCACTAACAGTTAAATCATTAATTGTTAATCCAGTAATATTTATTGATTGAAATACAGGTGTTCCAGCTGTAAATGTATTTATTCCATTATTAACAAATGAACCTCCGGTTCCTGTTGAATTAATTGTTATATTACTACCATTATCGAATAATGTTGTATTTGTACCTGCTGATAAAGATTTAAAAACAAGTTGTGAACCAATTTTGTTTATAAAAATCGAAGTACCGACTCCAGATGTTGAACCACTATTCAGAAATATGTCATTTAAGTTTGTGCTTCCTGAAAATATAGTGTTCGCACTTAAATTAGAAAGTACTGATAAAGAATTATTAAATATACTCTGTCCACTAACAGTTAAGTTATCAATTGTTAATCCGGTAATATTAACTGATTGAAAATTTGGGGTTCCACCTGTAAATGTATTAATACCATTATTAATTCCAAAACTAATTTCAATTGGTATTGGTTTTGTATGTACGTTTTTAGTTGTTGAATCATAAGTTAACATTAAATCTCCACCAGTAGCAGCACTTTGAATACTCAATTTTTCAACATATGCAGTATAACTACTTGTTCCAGTAATGTTTCTACCATTAATAATACTAACATTAGTAAGTCCGGAATTTATTAAATTTCCATAACCATTTAATATAAATGAATATAACGAAGTTTGGTTTATTAAATTATTTTTACCAGAGGATATAAAGGAATAATTAGAAAAATTATCAACTTTATTGTTAATTCCATTTATTATAAAACCATATTTAGAATGGGCACTATTTTGTCTTCCATTAACAACAGTGCCAAACTCAGCATCTAAATGGACATAATTTTGGGTTCCATTTACAACAGAAGAAAAATTTGAATATAATTTATTAACACTTCCGTTTCCTAAAAATCCATATTGACTTGCTGCATTTCCAACATAATTTCCATATCCATTTCCTATAAAATTATAGGAACCTCCCAAGCTTTTGGTTTGGTTACCATTCCCTATGAAATTAAAACTACCCCCAACTATTAAGTGATTATAACCACCTCCAACAAATGATCTCACAACTGTTCCTCCTAAAACAACAACATTGTTTTGTTTTGGAACAATAGTTTCATTACTAACCAAACTATGAATTGCATTATTATCAATAATATTTAAAAATACATTTTCTAATAAAGTTGAGCCAGAATAATAAGTTGTTGCACTTATAGTATTACTACTTAAAGAGCCCAAATTCAACTGACCACTTATAGTATCACCAGAACGATTTATTTTCGTATTTAAAATATCATTTAAATTACTTATGTCATTTACAGAATGAGTGTGTCCAGTATTTACAATTGAAGAAAATTCATGAGTATGACCGGTATTAGAAAATATTTGATATAAATTTGTTGAACCTGAATAAATTGTTCCACCACTTATTGTTGAAGCACTGACTGATGGGGATATTAACCCACCTGTCATTGTATCACCCGACCGATTAGTTTTTGTATTAAACAAATTAACTATATTATCTATGTCAACAATACTATGAGTGTGAGCAGTATTTAATATTGTAGAAAATTGATGTGTGTGACCTGTTGAAGAGAAAATGTTACTTAAATTCGTATTCCCTGAAAATATAGTATTAGCACTAAATGATGAACCTCCAGAAAGAGTTCCTGTAAATATACTATTTCCACTTACTATAAGTGCATCAATTGTTAACGCAGAAACATTAATAGTATAATCAAATGCCGAGCCTCCCGTATATGTATTTAAACCGTTTCTTATAAAAGTTGATTGTCCAGCAGAAGGAATTGCTTGAGTTGAAAGATTACCATTTGTATCAGCAATAACCATTTGAGTAACGTTTCCACTCAAACTATTAGACTGAATAGTGTTTGCAGTTAATCCAACTGTAAATAACCCACCAGTCATAGTATCTCCTGATTTATTAACTTTTGTATTTAATAAATTTGAAATATTATCAATTTCAGAAATTGAATGTGTATGAGCAGTATTTAATATTGTAGAAAATTGATGTGTGTGACCTGTTGAAGAGAAAATATTATTCAGATTTGTATTACCCGAAAATATAGAGCCTCCACTTAATGTTGTAGCACTTAATGAAGTGGTAATTAACCCACCAGTCATAGTGTCTCCGGATTTATTAAGTTTTGTACTTAATAAATTACTCAAATTTTCAATTCCTGAAACTGAATGTGTATGAGCAGTATTTAATATTGTAGAAAATTGATGCGTATGACCTGTTAAAGAGAAAATATCATTTAGGTTTGTGCTTCCTGAAAATATAGAACCCCCACTTAATGTTGTAGCACTTAATGAAGTGGTAATTAATCCTCCGGTCATAGTATCTCCTGATTTATTAACCTTGGTGTTTAATAAATTAGATAAATTATCAACCTCACTCAAACTATGAGTATGTGCGGTATTTAAAATAGACGAAAATTGATGCGTATGACCTGTTAAAGAGAAAATATTATTCAGATTTGTATTACCCGAAAATATAGAGCCTCCACTTAAGGATACTGCACTTAATGAAGAAACAATAATCTCTCCAGTTATTGTATCACCAGACTTGTTAACTTTAGTGTTTAATAAATTAGACAAATTAACTACCTCACTCAAACTGTGGGTGTGAGCAGTATTTAATATTGATGATAATTCATGTGTATGACCAGAATTGGAAAATATATTTTCTATATTTGTATTACCAGAAAATATAGTACCTCCACTTAATCTTGTAGAGAAAAGTGTATTAAAATTAGAATTTCCAGATACAATTAAAAAATCTATTGTTAAAGCACTTATATTTACATTTGGATTATTTAATGTACCACCCGTATATGTATTTAATCCTGGTTGAATAAAAACTGAAGCACCAGAATATACAGAAGAAATATTATAAATAACTTGTTCTAAATTAGTTGAACCAGAAAAAATAGTATCAGCAGATAAAGATTCCGAAAAATAAGTGTCCCCACTAACCGTTCCGCCGGTTAAAGATAAAAAATTTCTTGGATTAGGAATTATATATAAGCTCATTAATTATTATTAATATCATCAATTACTTCTATGTTAATATATCCTAAGTTAGGAATAGACATTTTTTTTCCATCTACAAAATTTAATTCAAATTCACCTTTATACTTTCCAGAGGTATCAGTATCACCATCTCTCCATATATATTGAATTGTTCCTGCGCTATTTGATAAAATATTTCCACTATAAGAACTTATTTTTAAAGAACCATAATCATCCGTCATAGAAAAAGTACAGGAAGTTACTGCACTTAAATTATATGCTATTATTTGATTAAACTCTCCCCTGGTTTTTATATCAATAGTTAATGTAGGTAGAGTATCATTTCTTTTTATAATAAAAGGATTAATAGAATTAGCCATTGTTATTTTTTATTTCTACTATTAAGGGTTCGTTATTTGTTATTTCAATATCAAATTTATTATTTGTTATTTCATAAGTTATTTCTCCAAATTTATATGTATTGTTATATATAATAACATTCTCTGATGTATCATACATAAAGAATAAACTTAGGTTTTTTACACTTGATGAACTTGTATAGTTTACTTCCCATCTTAACTCATATAAATCTGTTGAATTATACAAGGAAGGAGTGATATTAATATAAAAGTTACCAGTAGATTCCTGAGCAACAATTAATACTTCAGTTAATGCTGAAAGAGTTACATTATACACTGATGCATTTAATACAAATGGATTAATTAATACATAGTTATTATTAGTAATTCTATAAAATTTTTTATATAGTCTTAAATCAGGCATAATTATTTTTAATAAATACTTTTTAAAAAAGAAAGAGGCTCTATTTGAGCCCCTTTTTTTGTTATTATAAACCTATTTTTTATAGATTATGCATCAAGGAAACATCTATCAGGCTGAATAACGATAGTACATTTCAATAATTCATTTGCTTCATATGAGTTTTCATCAAAGTCAGCAGAAACAATCTGGCAACCAACCAGAGTCCATTTTTCAACTTCTACTCCAACTGGGTCAAGACATTTCAATACAAGGTTCTTTTTATAACCTACTGCATATCCCATTTTACCAGTTGCAGGTTCTGCGTGTAAACGTACCCACTCCATTACCTTTTGTGATGTTGATGGCCCTAATACTTCGATGAAAGAGATTGTCATTTCATCAAAATAATATTTACCAGCCACATAACTTTTGGTGTTCATATAAGGAATTTCAATTTTATCTATTTTCATAGACGGACGCTTTGCTGTTTGAACCAAGTATGATTCTATTCCTATATCACTTGGGAATTCAAGTACAAATCTATTTTTTAGTTTAGGTTCTTGGTCAACAGGAACCGGACGAAACATTAATACTGCCATTTTTATATATATTTTTTAAATTGTTTCATATAAATATTTAATAAAAAAAAATTTCAATAAAAATTATAAATTATAAATTTTTCGTATATTTACATAAACAACAAATCATACGTTATGGGAAGGAAAAAAATAATATATTTTAAAAAATGCATAAGTTGCAATGAAGATTTTCAACCAGGAAAACATAAAGAAAAATTGACATGCAGTAAATTATGCCTAAAAAAACATATGGATAAAATTAAGCCAGATAGAATTCAAAAATCTAAAGATGCTATAATGAAAAAATTTGGTGTAAATAGTTTTCCAGAAACTAAAGGATTTTCTGAAAAGGTCAAAAAGACTAAATTAGAAAAATATGGAAATGAAAATTATAATAATTTAGAAGGTATTAAAAAAACGCTTAGTGAACGATATAACGTATCTTCTGTTGGAGAATTGAATTCTAAAATTAACATTCAAGATAAATCTAAAGAAACAAAAAAAAGAAAATATAACGATGAAAATTATAATAATAGAAAATTAGCAAAAAAAACAACTCAAATAAAGTATGGAACAGATCATCATTTACAGAATAAATCTATATTAGATAAACAAATAAAAACAAATTTAGAAAAAAATGGAATTGAATATAATATTTTAACAAAAAAAGCTAGAAAAAATTTAAAAAAACATAATCAAATAAAATATGGTTCAAATTTTTACTTTGAATCTGAAAAATATCTAATAAAAACCAAAGATATTAAATTAGAAAAAATTAAAGAAATTTGTCATAATAATAATTTGTATTTTAATAATAATGACTATGTAAAGTTGAGAGAAAAAAATAAAAAAAATATTAAATACATTAAGTATAAAATTACCTGCCTAACATGCTCTCATGTTTTTGAAAGCGTATTATCTGATACACCTCTATGTAGAAAATGTCACCCTTATTCATCCTGTCCAAAACAACACTTGGAGTTAAGAGAATTTTTAGAACAAAACCAAATTAGTTTTGAGGAAAATAACCGTAGTTTAATTCATCCATATGAATTAGATTTTTATTTAAAGGATTTTAACTTAGCAATTGAATTAAATGGTAATTATTTCCATGCAGAAAACGCTTTTGGAAAAGATAAAAACTATCATTTAAACAAGACTAAACTTTCCTTAGATAAAAATGTACATCTCATACATATTTTCGAAGATGAGTGGATTAATAAGAAAAATATATTAAAAAGCAAAATTTTAAATTTATGTAAAAAAACTTCAAATAAAATCTATGCTAGAAAATGTGAAATTAAAGAAGTGAATTATAAAGAAAAATTAGAATTTTTAAATCAAAATCATCTTCAGGGTAATGATGTAAGTTCATATAATATTGGGCTTTATTATAATGATTCATTGGTTTCTATAATGACATTTTGTAAATTAAGAAAAGCTTTGGGATTTATCAAAAACAAAAATGAAAACATCTTAGAAATTTCTAGATTTTGTTCATTATTAAACCATAATGTTTTAGGAGCATTTGAAAAACTTTTAAATTATAAAATAAAATCAGATTTAACAATTAATAAAATAATAACTTATGCAGATTGTAGATTTTCAGGTATTTGCCCAGAAAAAACAGTTTACTTTAAATCGGGATTTGAATTTATTCATCATACTAAACCTAATTATTTTTATGTTTTTAAGACCAACTATCTCAAACGTTATCATAGATTTGGATTTAATAAACAAAAACTATTAAAAAAATTTCCAAACAATAGTAATAAAAATCAAACAGAATGGGAAATAGCTCAACAAAATGACATGGATAGAATATGGGATTGTGGAAGTCTTAAATTTCAAATCATTGTTTCATAATCTTTTTAAAATGGTAATTATCAAATGAAATTAATGTATTAAAATTTTGTTCATGAGTAGAACACCGGCTTAAAAATGAATCCGTTTCTTTATTTGTAAGACAAAACCACTCGCCTTGAATATCATTTTCATTCATATCTCTTTTAAACCCTGAAAAATCATGCTGTAAAACCTTCTCTAATTTATAAGCAAAATTAGATTCGAAAACATGAATAATTTCTAACTTATAAGGACAACTAGTTTGATTAGATTTTAATCTTTTCTCCGGAATCCTTGCTACGCCAATTTTATATATTCCTGCGTTTTTATTACCTATTAAATAAACATAATTCATTTTTATAATTATGATTAAAAAAAATAACAATATCAAATATTTTTAATATATTTACAATTAATTATAATCAATAAACTCAGCAGTATGAGTGACAATCAGATGAATTGCTTAATTTGCAATAAGCCAAACAAACCACAATGCAAAACCTGTAGCAGGGAATGTGGAATTTTACTCAAAAAAAAGAACACATATGAAGAAAGAAAATGTATTCAATGTGAAAAAATTTTTATAGAAAGAAAAAAGGTTAAACGATCTTTATGTTCTGATGACTGTAGAAAAGAATGGGCATTAAAACCGGAAAATAAAAAAATTAGATTAGAAAATTCCCAACAGGCCGTTATGAAAATACATGGTGTAAAATCCACTTTTTTATTAGACAATATAAAAGAAAAAATCAAAAAAACCAAAAAAGAAAAATATGGAGATGAATATTATGTAAATCATGAAAAAAGAAAAAAAACATTAAACGAAAGATACGGAGTGGATAATTCAATGTTTCTTGAAGAATCAAAAAATAAAATAAAATCTTCTAAAAAAGAAAAGTATGGAGATGAAAATTATAACAACAGAGCAAAGGCAAATTCCACATCATTAGAAACTTATGGAACAAAATTTTCAATTCAACTTGATGAATTCAAAGAAAAAAGAAAAAATACAAACTTGCAAAATTATGGTGTTGAACATCCTATGCAAAATAAAGAAGTTAGGGATAAAACAAACAAAACTGTTTTAAATCGTTATGGAGTTGATAATGTAAGTCAAAATAATTCAATAAAGGAAAAGGTAAAAAATACTTATTATAATAAATTTCCACAATCTGTTATAATGGCAAAATTACAAAATAATAATCTTGAATTATTATCTGATTATATCGGATTAAGAGAAGGAACTATATATAAACCGTATTTATTTAAGTGCATTACTTGTAAAACTGAATTTAATGGAACTTTTACAAATCATCGTCCACCGGTTTGCCGGATATGTTATCCTATGTACAAAAATAATAAAATGCAACAGGAATTTCGTGATTTTCTTAATGAAGTTTTACCACCTAATTCGTTTTTTGAAAATGAACGACAAATAATTAAACCATATGAATTGGATTTTTATATTCCTATTCATAGTTTATCTATTGAATTAAATGGAAATTATTTTCATTCAGAAATAGGGGGAGAGAAATTAAGAGATTATCACTTAAATAAAACAAAATTATGTTACGATAAAAAAATAAGATTAATTCATATTTTCGAGGACGAATGGATGTTTAAAAAAGAAATTGTTAAAAGTAAAATTAAAAACATTTTAAAGATAAAACCACAAACATTTTTTGCTAGAAAATGCATTATTAATCCAGTAAGTTTTAATGATAAAAAAATATTCTTGGAACAAAACCACCTACAAGGAAACACTGTTGATGAAATTAGACTAGGTTTATTTTACAATAATGAACTTATATCACTAATAACATTTTTAAAATTAAGAAAATGGATGGGTGATAAAAAAGAAGAATCTAACAGTTGGGAATTATCAAGATTCTGTAATAAGGTTGGTTTAAATATTCCTGGTGGATTTAGTAAATTACTTCAATATTTTATTAAAACATATAATCCAAATATGATTTTAACTTTTGCAGATTGTCGATGGTCAAGTTTAGATTATAATAACACAGTATACATAAAAAACAATTTTAAATTTATAAAATACACTCCACCTAGTTATTATTATTTCAAAAAGGGTGATTATTTAACAAGATTTCATCGTTATACATTTAATAAGAAAAAATTATTAAAATTAATTCCAGAAAACTCTTTAAATAATATTAATTATTATACAGAGTGGGAATTAGCTCAATTTTTAAAAATGGACAGAATATGGGATTGTGGTAATATAAGATTTGAAATGCTCCCAAATAATAAAAAAGGTGAGAATTTTTAGTTCTCACCTTTAATAAATAATAGATAATCAGAATTTTAAAAATCTTCGAATCTGGCACCAGTAGGTAATACTTGGAAAGTTAAGTCGAAGAATTCTGCTGTTGGAGTAGGTTTGATTTGAATCTTAGCATACAATGTATTCTCATCAGTCACAGTAGCAGAAGGGTCAAAAGCATCTATTGCTATTTTAAATCCTGCAATACCTCTTTGGTTTTGTATTTGTAATAACATTGGCTGAACCTTTGCAACAAATTGGTCACGTAGAGTTTGGTCATTTTGTTCGAACAACAAGGTAAGTGCAGCAGAAGAAACAAGTCTTCTGATATGCAACATAAGTCTTCTTACGTTGATTCTATCAAGAACAGAAGGTTGTTGTTGTAAGTTTTTCTGTCCTAAAATGTGAGTACCATCTTGTAAAGTAAAGTTAATTGGATTAATTCTACTAGAGTAAAGTGTATCTCTATCATCTCTTGTAAGTTTCACATCTGGTTTAACAATGTTATTTCCAAATTTACCACGATTAATACCACCAGTAGCGAACCAAGGATATGAAATATTATCAGTTAATGCAAAACATCTTACTACTTCGGCAGTAGGTGGAATCCAAACATACTTAGATACTGCTGCATCTTCATGCTGAATCCATGGCCAATATGTACAAGCATAGTTTGAATCAATTGCTACTGAATCAAGTAAGTCAACAACTTCAGTTGCAGTTCCTTTAACAGTATCAGTAGAAACCCTAGGAGAATCTATGACATAGAAACTATCGGAACGCTCTTCAATCATTTCAAGACCGTATTTAACAGTGTCTTCGTTATCATAGAAGTTAATACCTGGTGTTGCAAACATATTAATATCTATAGATTCTGCACTTCTTTGTGTGTCGATAGCATCTTTGAATGCTTGAATATTAAATAAATCAACATCATCAAGGAAAGTAATATCTTTATATTTATTCCATCCATCATAACCACCAGCAGGAGCAACAGTAAATTTACGTTGTGCCTTAGTATAACCAGTTAAAGAGTTATATTGTCCTAAGTCGAACTCCGTAGAATCTGCGGTATTCTCCATGTGAAACCCTTTAATAGTAGTTTTACCAGTTGTATCAGCTCCTTGATATGCGAACATATCTGTTTCAACACTTTGAATTGTTTGAGTGTATGAAATTAAGTTTGAAGTGAATCCTGTATAACCCAATTCAGAAATACCTAAATAAGTTTTTGATACAGTATCGGCAGATAAATAAGAAGTTTTATAGAAAAACTTAGGAGCATTTACTGTACTTGCAGAATATCTCATTGAATAACCACGGAATCCAGCAGGAACTGTATTTCTTGGGAAGTTATCAGCAAGTGTAATTGTTATATAAGCAGACTTAGATGGATAAATTTCATCAGTTGTACCGATTTTCTTTCCAATAAAGTTTTCTTTTGTATCATCCATTGTTAATTGACGATACATTTCTAAACGACCATTTGTAGCAGTATTAGAATCTGTATCATTAAACTTACGAACAATCAAATCAAAAGTTCCTTGAATCTCATCAATATTTGCAAAAGAGAATTTAAGTTCTTGAGCAGATGCATCACCATCAGAAATAGTTTCGATCTTAAACAAATTTCTTACAGCATTACCAGCAACCTTGCCAACAATATAAGGAGTTACCGAATTTGAGTAAGGAGCATTATAATTTATATAAGAGGAATCATTAATATAAGTAAATCCAGAAGAAATAGCTAAAATTGTTCCACGATTTACTGCCTCTCTCAACATGTGAGGATAAACTGATTCAACATATATACCATAATCGCCAGCAGTTCTTTTTGGACTTTTACCTAAAGCTTTTGCGATATAGTCATTACTTGCTTCATTAAGATTAATTGTTAAACCACTGTTAGTAAAAGCAGTTAATGGTCCAGTTGAAGCACTAATTGTAATATTCCCAAGTGGACTTCCTGCATTATACATTGCTAATGTTCCGGCAGTAGCATAATTATAAGTAGTTAAATTATCTGATAATTTTCCTCTTATAACAGCCAAAACTGTCTTATCCATTGTACCACCAGAAGCGGTAATTATCCATGCTGGTGCATTTGTAAAACCAGTTTTACCTAAAACTCTTGTGACAGTTAATTCACTTGATTGCTTTAAGAAGGATTGTGCAACATATGGTAATTGCAAAGTAGTATCGGTACCACCGAATCTTGCAAAAAACTCATCTGTTGTAGCACATCTGATTGGTTCAAAGGCAGGACCTTTAAGAGTTAAACCAACTACACCTAATTTTGTTATGCCTATTCTAGAAGCAAAGAATGTAAAATCTTGCTCTCTGGTATACACACCCGGTGAAACGAATACTGTTGTTGCCATTTATTGTTTATTTGATTATAAGTTTATTTTATTCTTTTATTATAAACCTAAGGTTTATAATATTTTAATATAAATAGAAAAAAAATTAGGAAAACCATTATCGTGTTAAATATTTATTTATCTTAAATTTTCTTTTATATTTAAAGTTACTTTTGTAATGGAATTTTTTTTAACAAAATCATTTGGATTTACTATTTTTCCATGTAATGTCAAAGAATAAATTATTTGAAAACGTCTATCTGCCGTTATATCTTCCATTGTATTTTCTTCATTTGTATCATTTAATTCTAATGGAATCCAATGTCCGTTCATATTAATATATTTATATCCATTAGAAAAAACTCTTCCTAATAACATTTCATATGCTTTATTTGAATCTTGCATATAATGTGAAAAAAATCTTAACTCATATTGTATATCTACCCTTGCTGGTTGAGGTATTTGATAAATATCATATGCTTTTAAGTTCCCTTTAACAACTGGAACTTTTAAATAAGTAAAGGTTTTATTTTCAGGAATAGTCGTTCTTTTAAGAGGATTTTGTCCTGGCTTAATTGAAATTCTTCTAATCGTCATAAAGGGCATAGTCATTTCTCGACCAGATTCATCCCTTAGATATTTCCAATTAGTTTTGAATTCTGCCCATCGTTCCTGATTTAAAAAAACTATTGGAACCGGAAGTGCATTATCGTTTTCATCATCAATAGTCAAATTGAGGTCTCTTAAAAATTTAAGAGTATAACCATCCATGTCCTCAGCTAATAATTTCTGAGGTAAATAATCATGATTTTCAAATTGATTATTAAGAAATTCGTTTAAATTATCCGTAGTTTCTGACATACTAATAAATAGTATATCAAAAATTATATTTTAGAAAAAGTCTATAATTTAGAACACTGAAATTGAGGCACTTCTTGAAAAATTTCTAAATAAACTTCTCCGATTATTTCTAAAGTTTGATCTATGTCTTTTTCAAACACAACCAAACTGTCATGAATAGTTAAAGGAATAATATTGTTTTCAACCAATCGTTTTGCAATGTTTTGTATAAAAATTTCTGATTCAATACGCTGTAGACAAATTGCTAGCCTATTGTGACTTTTTGAACTTTTGAGCTTGTGAATAACTTCATAAACCGTTGGATAATTTTTTTTAAAAATAGCCTTCTCTTCCTTATAAGCATAATTTGTACTAAAAAATACTTTATACATAACCTCCTTCATATGCTTTCTTAAAATAGGCTTTTTATAAAGTTTAACGTATTCTTTTATCATATCATCATAGAAATCACTTTTAAAAGTAGATAGTTTATAACGTCTAAATTCATTGATTTTTGCTTCCGAAAGGGGGAAATTTTGCAACACTTGCAAGTCATTGATATTCAAATCTTTACTGAGTATTTTGTGACCCGTGGTCCCAAGAGAAGGGAATATAGTGGAAGAGGGGATAGAATATGGGTTACTATTTGAAAAATTAATTAATTTATAATTTATATTATTATAAATTATATACTCTAAAATATAATTTAAAATTAATGGTTGAGAATTTTTGCAATCTATCGAAAAAAGATTACCTTTGATGAATTGCTTTAATTCAGATTTTAAATTTGTTAAATTAGTATCTAATCTTCCATTTGTCTTATTTATTTTAAAATAAAATTCTTCATTATCAATCATTTCAATACTAATTGTATGAGCATATAGTTGAGAATATGTAATTTTTTTATTTTTAAAATTATATTCTAACCATGCCAACGCTTCATTTAAATTAATTTTAAGATTGGATTCAAATTCTTTTCTCATTTTAAGAATGTGTTTCCCTGGGCTTTTATGGTATTTTCTTTGTTTGTTATAATTATCAATTATTTTTTTTCCAATTAATGATTTTCTTGGGATTTCTACTTGAGTAATCCTGCTTTCCATTTTAGGATGAACAGCATAAGCATAAGATTTACCTTCCTTTTTTATTTTGTCACATATAATTATTTTGTGTTTTATTAACCAATTAATATAAAGAGCATATCCATGACTTATGTATGAACGAAAATATTTTGATGATATTCGTAATTGATCTTCATCAGTAAATTTTGCATTTTTGTTATAAACTCTGAGCCGGTATAATAAATCTAAAATAAAATAAAATACCCATTTCTCATTTTTGAAAAGAGGAGGGTCTTCTACGTACTTTTTTTCAATTTCTAAAACAGCCAGTTCAGGAACTAACCTCATTAATTTTTTCATAATTCGCCTAAAGTAGGCAAATATATAAATTGAAAATTAGAAATTTAAAATTATCTTGCTTTAAAAACGTCACTATTGACTTCTATTCCTTTGATTGTGATGAAGAAAAGTTTATCACTACCAAATGCAAATTCATTGGATAAATTAGATTTACCGTCATCAATTATCTCGTAGTAGTTGGTTTTGTGATAGATATAATCACCAATTCGGATTTCTACGTTCTTTTCTTCTAAGTGATGAAGGTATACATCAGCAGAAATTTTACCAAGTCCTTGACGAGTTAAACCACCAACATATTCTGGACCATCACTTTCAACATTAATTCGACCATATATTGAAACTTCTGGTAAATAATTTTTCTTTTTTGCTTCACCATAAACCGGATGAACTTTTGTTGTTTTAATATCTATTCTGTATAATAAAAAAGTTTCTTGTAATTGTTCCATTACAGCCTCAGAACCCAACCCTAAAAATAAGGCTTTTTCTTTTTCACCAAAAAATAAACTTATACCACTTTTGTCAGCATCTTTTTGTAAAGCTGCTTCTGGCTTTTTGGTATTTTCATTACCTTGTTCATTATTATTATAAATCTGGTCAGCCATCTATTATCCTAAATAAATCCCTAAAGGAACAAATCCTAAAGTTTTGTTTATATTTTCCTGCATCATCGCATTGTTTTCAAGTAGAGATTTAAAATTTAATTTTTCTAATTCTAATTTTAATTCCTCTTTTAATTTATCAATTTCTTTATCAGCTGCTGCTGCTAATGCAGATGTATTTAATGTTAATGGAGCACCAGGAACCGGTAATTCTCCTGAAAATTTTCCGTAAATATGTAATCCTAATATTTTCATTGCCATTGCAAAAGCAAATTTTTGTACCCAATACTTTGAACTACTGTTTAGTTCTTCATAAGATAACCATTCAAGTCTAGCATCAGATGGTCCGGAAACTAATCCGTTTCCTTGAGACCATGTTCCACCAGTAAAACCAGGATTTGCAGAATATCCACTAAATGAAGAATTACCACCCACACCAACTTTATCATAATATCTATAAAAAACTGTTCCCGGTGTTGTTGCACCAACGAGTCCAAAACCTTCATTAGGAATTCTTGGAACAGGATATAAAGAAATCTTTTTTGTTCCATTTGGTCCTCCTACAACTCTGTAAGAATATTCTGAACCCCTAACCTTATTTCTTAATTCAGCAGCTTGCGAAGTTAATAGTGTATCAAATAGTGGCATGATATAATATAAACTTGCTCCTGCAAATGAAGCACCGAATTCAGAATATGATAAATTACTATTTGCATAAGCATCCAATCCAAATAAGTTTATAAAGGAAGGAGTAAACCATAATATTTCATTAATTTCTCTTCCAGCAGGGATGTAATAATCCTGCGTACCAGCTGTTAAGATAATTGTATCAGTTTTTAATTCTCTCGAAGAATCCATACCAACACCAACTTGTTCGGAATATGCTTTTGCATATGAACGTTCTAATGAAAAATTATTTGAAACATATTTTAAAGTAAAATCAATCTCTTTTGGCAGACCTAACATTTGAGACATTCTATTTTCTAATGCCCATTGATTTATAAAATGAGAATATTCCCTTATTGCTTTACAAAAACAAACTTCTAATTGTGTATCATTTATTTCAACACCAACTACTGGTTCACCCAATTCTTGACGAATCATGTAAAACAATTCCTGTTTGTTGTATTCAGAAACACCACTTAAACATGCTAACTGATATGCCATTTAATTTAATTTTAAAATTACTTTTCCCATCCACCTGAAGAACCTCTTCCTTGTGGTGGTATATGTTTTGCTTTAAATCCAATAAATGTTCCAGATGATACCGTAATTGATTTAACCATAACATTTATAGTTGTTCCAATAACTGTTGGTGCCCATGAAAAAGAAGGTCCAGCCATCGGAGTAATAACAATCGTTCCTGCACCTAAACATACAATTTGGTGAATAGTTGTTGCTGTAATAAATCCAGTCTCTTTACCGGTGGCAAAATTCATTGTTCCTGTTAAAGCTACTGATTCATAATTGGCATGTATAGTTGACATTGGTAATAGTTTAAAATAAATAGTTTTGAAAATTGATTTCTAATTTATAATTTTCGTATGTTTGTTTTAAAATTTATAAAAATGATAAATTCAATTACTAAAGCAGATTACATTAGAACCTTCTCTGGTGTAGATTTTACTGTTTTTAACCCTTCCCCTGAACAAATTGACATTATTGATATTGCTCATGCATTAAGTCAAATATGTAGATATGGAGGACATTCTAAAACTTTTTATTCAGTTGCACAACATTCAATAGCAGTATCTTATTTAGTTAAACCTGAAAATGCTTTGTGTGGACTTTTACATGATGCAACTGAAGCGTTTTTCGGAGATTTACCAAGACCTGTTAAATATAAAATTCCAGAATATATTAAAATTGAAAATGAATTGTATAAAAATATTGCTCAAAAATTTTCTTTGCCAATTTTGATTCCAGATGACGTACATGAAGTAGATTCATTAATGATTACTGAATATGAATGGGATTATTTTATGCTTAAAAATCCGCAGGAAAAACATAAAGAATTTTATAATCTATTTTTTAAATTTGAATCATTTGAAAAAACAAAACAAGATTTTCTAGATAGATTTTATGAATTACAAAAATTGGAAAAAAATTAGTTATTTGAAATTTAAAAATTTTTTAAAATTCATATTACCTATTGTTAATCAATATATTATAAGTGTTTGAAAAAACATATTATTTTAAATTTAAAAATAATAAACATAATTAGTATCTTTGTGGTCTAAATTTAATTATTAATTATTAGTTTAACATTTAAAACCTTATAACTATGTCACGTACAAAAAATGCCTTACTCATTATTGATGCTCAAAATGATTTTTGTATCCCCGGTGCTCCCCTTTATGTGCAAGGAGCAGATAAAGACAATGACAGGCTTGCAGCTTGGATTATGAACAATGCCAGTGAAATTGACCATATTAGTTATACACTGGACACCCATCAGATAAATGATGTTTCACATCCATCTATTTGGAGAGATAAAAATGGAAATGTAGTTGCTCCACATACCCCTATTTCATATCAGGATTTATTAGATGGTAAATATTATCCGGTTATTTTTCGTCAAAAAATTCAGGAGTATATTCGTAAAATTGAAGAAATCGCTAATGAAGAAGTGAAAAACAACATTCCTTTTCCGATTCTTTCACATTACATTTGGCCAGAACATTGTATTATGGGTACCTCAGGTGCAGAACTTGATAAAAAAATATCTGATGCAATTATTCATTGGGCAAGACAAAATCCTGCATATTTTTATGAAGCTTGGGTTAAAGGTACAAATCCACTTACAGAACACTTTGGGGCTTTCCGTGCTCAAGTAACATATACAGAATATCCAGAAACACAATTAAACCAAAATCTGGTATCTAAACTGGAAAAATATGATAATGTATTTTTTGCCGGTCAAGCAAAATCACACTGTGTTGCAACAACACTTAAACAAGCATTATTTGAAGCACCAGGATTAGCAAGTAAATTTGTTATTCTTGAAGATACTATGAGTGACGTTGTTGTTCCAGGTATTGATTTTGGTGCAATAGCGCAACCAATCTATGATCTTGCAAAACAAAAGGGTATTAGATTTACAACTACCAAAGATGCAATTCTTACACCAGCAATGGCTATTTAATCATTAATTTATTTTAAATTTAAAAATTATATATTATTATGAACAATCAACCATCAACACCGGTAGAACCAAAAGAAGAAGAAGTAATCAACCTCAACTCTCCTTTAACATTCAATAATTTCGAAATAGATGATATTGATATGGGGGAAACTGTAAATGTGACAATTTTAGTTGACACAAGTTATTCTATGAATGACCATAAGGATATTCTTAATGATGAGTTTCAATTTATGATTGAATCAATGCAAAGTTTTCATCAAGCACCTAAAATATTTACATCTATTGGGACATTTGATTCTAAAATTGAAGTTCTAACCGGATTTCAACCAATAGCAAATGTGCAAGTCCAAAAATTCAACCCAACAGGAAGTGAAACAAAACTGTTTGATGGATGCCGTGAATTTCTAAAGAATGTTATCAAAAATCAAAAAGATGCAATGATAGCCGGTATTCAAACTAAAAACATATTTTTTGTTTTAACAGACGGTGCTGATACAAGTTCTAATTATGATTCTGCATCTGATGTAAATAAAATGATTTCTCATATCATGAAAGATGAACAAATGATGGGAAGTTTTGGTGCTGTTTTATGTGGTATTGGAGAACCTACGACATTTGAAAATGCTCGACAAAAAATGGGTTTTCAAAAACTATTTGTGATTAATCCAAATTTAACTGCGAAAGAAATGAAAAAAGAATTTAAAGAAGTATTTGGATGGTTATCACAAAGTGTATCCTCTGTTTCATCTGCTCCAGGTGCCGTAATTAATTTCTAAAAAAACAAACCATAAGCAAAGGGGGACAGAAGTAAACTTTACTTTTTGTTCCCCTTTTTAAATTAAAAAAACAATGAACAGACAAGAGTTTTTAGATGAATTAACAGAACGTAAAATTGAATTTGTTATAGATAATGAAAATATTATTTTAAATGATGATGTGTCCTTGCCATATATCATCACTATACCAGATAATGTACAATTTAATTGTGGTGGAAATGTGCATCTATTTAATCTTATTACCCTGCCTGATAATGTACAATTTAATAATGGTGGAAATGTGTACTTAAATTCTCTCAACACTCTACCAGAAAATACACAATTCAATAATGGCGGAAATGTTTTCTTAAATACCCTTATCACTTTACCAGAAAATACACAATTTAATAATGGTGGAAATGTGTACTTATTCAGAATCCCCACTCTTCCAGATAATATACAGTTTAATAATGGTGGAATAGTATATTGTACTGATTTTTTAATAAAATTAATAAATACACCTTATTTAAAGCGTTTTAATATTGAAGTGAAGGATGGATTTGTGATTTTATATAAACGTGTATCATTCGATTATAAAACTCAAGAAAATAAAGAAAATGAAACACTATGGGAAATTGGTACTACATTAGAACATCATGCATGGAATCCGTATAATGATGAATGTGGTGCAGGTAAATTTCATGCTTGTGCCAGAGCGCATTGGTGTGATGAATTTAGAAATAAAAAAGATGATAAATATATTTCTATTCAAATACATATTGATGATTTATATGAATGGAGAAATTTAAATGTAAATTATCCGCAAAAAATTGCCTTTCGTAAAGGAAAAGTTCTCGCTGAAGTGAATCGAAATTAAAATAAATAAATTATGTATATTAAATCAATATTAAAAAGAGGTAAGGAGCATGCAAATTTTTGTCAGGATGCAATATTTCATTATGAAAATGAAGAAATACTTGTTGCTTGTGTTTGTGATGGATGTTCAGAAGTTGAAGATTCCCATTTTGCCTCTAATTTATTTGTTAAAGTTCTTAAAAAAGAATTAATTGAATTATTAAATAAAGAATCACAAAGAACGCAATCATTATTGAACTCAGACCATTATTGTGAAGAAGAACTTGAAACTGTTGAATTTTCTGAAAATATATTATATTCCTTTTTTCAAAAAACCCTTAAAATCAAACAGGAATTAAGTTTAACAGCAAATGATTTATCTTCTACTTTTATTTTTATGTTTTATAATAAGAAAAAAGATGAAGGTATTATTTATATGTTTGGTGATGGAGTTTTGCAAATAAATGAAGAATATATCATTATAGATCATGATAATAAGCCAAGGTATTTTACTTTAGACTGGCAGGAATTAACTGGTGATATTATTCCTTTTACTGCATTTATAAAACAATATCCGCAAAAGTGGAAATTTTCCAATTTACAAAATGTAGTAATTAGCACCGATGGAATATTGACATTTCAAAATAATAACATTAATCCTGATTATGCTATAGATTTTTTAATTACTGATGAAACATTAAATGGAAAATCAATTATATCCCAAAAATCATTTTATGACAAAAAATATAATGTATTAACATTTAATGGTTGGTCACATAATGATGATTTAGGACTTATTAGAATAGTAAAATGAAAACTATTACAGTATATCAATATATTAGACTATTAGGTAAGAAAAGTAAAAAACTTCTCGAACATTATATTAAACATGAATATGTATCTGGTATTAGAACTGGAAAAGGGAAAAGACAAAATTTTTTCAAAGAACATAATTCTCCAGAGGGAATAAAAGTTCTTAAAGAAATCTTAAAATTTAAAAGATTGGAAGAAAAAGTCAAACTTGCGGAGAAAAATTTAAAAAATAAAAGCAAAAAATAATATGCCACTCAATGTGTTTGACAAGAATAAAGTTTTATTATATACTTTAGACCCTAATAAAGAAATTGCCAGAGGAGGTGAAGGGTTTTTATTGACAATTCCTAAAAACAAAAATTTAATTGCTAAAATTTATTTACCCAACTGCTTAAATATAAATGAACAGAAGTTTTCGTATCTCCATAAACTGAATGGAAATTATTTTATAAAACCACAAGAACTACTGTATGATAAATCCGGAAGAACAATAGTTGGAATTACTATGGAGTATCTTAATCAAGACTTTTTTCCATTAGATGTAATTTTCAACAGAGCTTTTTGTTTAAAAAACAATATCGACTTTAAAAAGAAAGAAAAGATAACCAATTCTTTAATTGAAGCAATAAAATCAGCCCACGCTATTAATGTTGAAATTGGTGATTTAAGCGGATTAAATATAATGATTAATAATAATGGTGATGTTAAATTTATTGATGTTGATTCTTATCAGGTGCCAGGAGTTAAGCATAGTAATAAACTTTTAGAAGATATAAGGGATTATTTATATGGAGGACATGTAAGTATTGAATCAGATTATTTTTCATTATCTGTTATTATCTTTAATTATTTAACTAATTTACACCCTTTTAAAGGGATTCACCACAAGTATCATGCTATGGCAGAAAGGATGATTAATAAATTGCCAGTTTTTGTTAATGACCCTAATTTAGTAATTCCTAAATGTTATGAAAAAATACAAGATACCTTTATTCAACAACAGTTTGAAAAATTATATTTAAAAGGAGAGCGTTTTTTAATTTCAATAAATAAATTATTACCACCTATTGTTGGTAAAACTCCAACACAGCAAAGCATATTAGAGGCAGAGGTGATTTGCCAATATCTTTTAAACAATACTATTATTGAATATGCTTATTTTAATAATTTATTTGGAATGATTAGAACTGCCGATGAATTTTTATTATATGATGTAAGCAATAAAGGAATGTTTATTAAAAGACATTCTTTTTCAAGAAGTGAATGGTCAGATATATTTATTGGTAATAAAAATATTATCGGTTTAAAAAACGATTCATTATATTATTTAAATATTTTAACAGGAAAATCTGAAGAAATAACTAATTTCAAAACAAAGAAAAAAGCCAGGTACATTCATAATAATAATTATTTATTAATGATTGAAGATGAATTTTTATGGCAAATTAATTTGGATGAAATTAAATATAATAATATTTTAGTTGAAAAAACTTCAATTTACGGACCAGGAATTCAAACTCATACAGGTCTTGTCCAAAATATTGGAGGGATTCAATATATATGTACCAATATAAATAATAAAAATAACTTCCTACCAGTACCAATATTAATTAATGGGTTTATATCAAATAATGATATTGGAATTATAAAAATGGTAGAAAATAAGAAGATTAAATATAAATTTTTCAACATTTCTAATTCTAAAGTTAATATATTAAACGAAACCGAAGATTTATATCACTTTGCTTATAGAGGTAATAATTTAAGTGATGCTTTAGTGTTTGTGCCTGATAATAAAAAAATAAATGTATTGCGTGGTATGGATTTTTATAAGTTAGCAGAAATAAATTGTTCAATTATATCGGAAGATACAAGGCTTTTTAATACAAATGCCGGTATAATTGCTTTAGGGACTAATAATGCCTATTTGATTAATAAAAAATAATTTCTAAATTTGTAAAAAATAAAAATGTAACCTTTTCTTATAAACCTCGTTAAACACTAAAAATAACAAATCATATGGCTGATATCAAAAATTCAGGCGAAAAGAAAAAAGGCAAATGGAGTGAAACCTTGGTAAATTGGGGGCTAGTAGAACCTGACAAACCAAAACCAGGGAGTTCTACTGTTAACCCTTTCCCTAATCAACAAATGAATACACCGGCTGTTCCAAATCCAGTAACACCTATATTTACTGGTGGAGTAACAATACCTTTTGTAAATCCTGAAAAGGAAAAAAAGGCATTTGAGTACTTTTTAAAATTACTTGATAAAGCAAATATTCCCGGACCTGATTTTTTCGAGTTTTATAATGCTCTTAATGAGAGTATGAAAACCATGGGTTCTTCCATCACAGATGAGAAAATGCTGTATAATATTGTCTTTAATACATTAAAAGCAAGCGGTCTTAAGGTTGAAATTCTTCATAGTTCTGCTGAACAATATGTTGGATTATTAACTGACCATTTTAATAAGTTTAAAGATGAAAATAAACAGAAACTTGAAGAAATAATTTCTGTTCGTAATAAAAAAATTGAAACACTGAATAATGACATTCAACAGAAATTAGAGCACATTAAAAAACTACAAGAGGAAATTGCTTTACATCAAACAGAAATTAATACTGTTAACGCAGAAATTGTAACAGAAACAAATATTATTGAAGAGGCAAGGGTTTCTTTTGAATCAGCTTATAATAAAATGAGTAATGAACTTGCTCAAATTGGTGCTAAATGTAAACAATATATTTCTGTTCAATAATAATTAAACTAAACCTAAAAACAATTTAAAACTATAAAAAAAAATGTCAGACATTATTAAATTTGATACCGATATTACTGCTCCATCAGGTGACAAAAACCAAAAGAGAGCAAAATTTATTTCAGGAATGGTTATCGCCATACCGGTTCTTATTCTTGCATATTTCATTATGCCATTTGCAGTTAATTTGGTAAATGGTATTTACGATTTTGTATCTGGTGCAGTAAGAATCGCTGCTCTACTCGTTGGAGTTGGGGCGTTGTATTATTTATGGAAATTATTTCGTAATGCTATTGGACATTGGCTCGAAAAAATGGCTTATCGTGCTTTAGATAGTGTCATTGCAGATAGACCAACAGAAAGTATGCGAATTGAAATTAATAAGGCTATTCAGCGACATAAAGAACAAACTTTGGGTCTTGCAGAAATTATTCAGGTTGTAAAAGATATGCAACTACGAGAAGATACTCAAAATCAGAAAGCAATGGAAGAGTTAGATGCTGCAAAACACTTTAATGCAAAGGCTAAAGAAGCAAAAACTCCTGATGAAAAGAATAAATATTTGAATCAGGCTAATTTAGCTAGTCGCAGTGCTAATAATAAAGTGACGAGTAATGATCGTATGCGTAGTATGAAAGATAAATATAAAACTTATGCAGATCGAATGCAAAAACTTTCAGATTCAATGGATTTCTTTATTAAAGATAAAACTAATTTGTGTGAACAAATTGAATCAGATTGGTTGTTTTCTCGTAAGGCAAGAAAAAGCGCAAGTTTAGCTCAAGATAACTTAGGGTTGATGGAGGATGATTCAATCTTTATGCGAGCAGTAAAAATTGCTGAACAAGATATTGCAAATTCTAATGCTTTTGTTGAAGCAGCCATGCAGAATTCAAAATCTATTATTGAATCAGCCGACCTTCAAAAAGGTATTATGGATGTATCATCTGAAAGGTTGTTGTCAGAATACGAATCTGGTAAATTTGATGATGTTATCAATATGATGAATCAACAAACATCACTTGAAGATTTAAAAAGTCGTGCCCGTACTCAGTTAACTTCCGGAACTCCTTTACAGGCAACCTCAATCGAATTTAGTGAAATGTATAAAAAATAAAATAACTCTTAACTAAAATATTCAAATTATAATTTAAACAAAAAAAACAATTTCAAAATGCAATTAACAACTAAATCAAAAAACATTATCAAAATCTTCGTTGCCCTTATATTGGTATCCGGAGTGTTCTTTGCCTGGAAAGGCGGTTACTTTGACAATACTAAAGTAACAGAATCGACAACAGTAGGCACTATCGACCTACCATCAGCACAAATGGCTGACAACACAAATTTAAAAGTAACAGAAATCCCTCTGCCAACTAAACAGGCAACAGCCATTAAAGCCCCAACATGGAGAATGGGTCAAATGCAATGGGAGTCTCAGTTGGCTATTCATTTAGCAAATGGAGGCGTTATGACAACAAAAAACAGTTTGTTTGAAAAAGCCGGTATTAGAATGAATATAACACGTCAAGATATGTGTATGACTGGTATCGCTGAAATTGTTAAATGTGCCGAAAATTATAAAAAGGATAAAAATACTTCTGAAGGATATCATTTCTATAATGTTATGTTTGATGGTAGTGGTGGTTTCATTAAAAATTTAGAAACACAATTGGCTCCACTTGGTGCGGATTATCGTCCTGTTATTATTCCCTATTTTCCAGGAAAATCTTATGGTGCTGATGCTATTTGGATTCCAAGAACTTGGGTGGAAACAAATTCAGATGGAGGATTTACTATAATTAAAGATTCTTTAAAAGGTAGTCTTTGTGCAACAGTAGCCAAAGATGGTGATTGGAATTTATTATGTAATCTATCATCAATTACCCAAATTCCTATGAATTGGAATATCGGTACATATGATGAGAATGCTATTAATGTTCATAATATTTCTGATTTCCAATTAGCAGCAGAATGTGTTATTCCAAATGGCGGAAAAGGTATAGAAGTTGAAATGACACGTAAGCGTGGCTCTGGAGTTGGTGGTAAGATTACGAAGAATGTACAATTTATTTCTTCATGGTCTCCAGAAGATCAACAGTTAGCCGAAGAGGTTGGTGGATTTGTACGTATTCTTTCAACTAAAGAATATGATAGTCAAATGCCATGTGCTATGATTACATTTAAGAAATTCGTTGATGATAATCGTGAATCAGTTGTTAATATGATTTTAGCAATGTCTCAAGCATCAGACCAAATTAAATCATTTCGCCCTTCACTTAAGCATGCTGCAACTATTGCTGCCGAAGTTTATCAAAATAAAGATGCAAGTTATTTCATGGCTATGTATTTGGGAGACCAAATGACAGATGCACAAAATGAAAAAGTTGAAGTAGGTGGAAATCGTGTAATGAATTTAGCAGATAATATGGAGATGTGGGGACTTGCTGATGGAAGTATTAATGTGGCTGCAAAAGTATATAAAACATATGCAGATATTATTGCAAAAAATTATCCAGAAGATATGCCAGGCGGACCCGTAGCATTCTCTAAAGTTGTTGATATTTCAATTTTACAAGAAGCCTATGAAAAATCTCAAACAGCTGATTTTACATCAGGAAATACATTTATTACCAAAGCAGAGTTGCCGGATTTTTCTAAAGAAAAAACTAGTGGTAATGTAATGGGTAATGCAAATTATCAAATAAACTTCGCTACAAATAGTGCTGAATTTCTACCGGGAACCGAAGAGACATTAAATCAAATCCTTAATCAAAGTCTAAGTGGTTCTAATACTCGTCTGCAAATTAATGGTCATACAGATTCAGATGGTGACGAAACATTAAACCGAGACCTTTCTCGAAGACGTGCAGAAGCAGTTTCTAACTGGCTTAAAAAACAAGCACCTTCAAGATTTACAGGATATCGTGTTAAAGTTGATGGGTTCGGAGAAAGTGCTCCTATTGCTTCAAATAATACTGCGGAAGGTAAAAGTAAAAACCGTAGAGTAGAAGTAATTGTTGTTTCTAACTAATCATAATAATCAGTTATTATTGAAATATGGAGGTGATTAATGCCTCCATTTTTTTTTACTCATTCAAAAATAAAAATACAATGAAAGAAAAAATAAAATACTTGTTTACTCCAAATGCTCAAATACCAGATTCCTCATTTAGGAAACTTATGCTGGCAACAATCGTGGTATTGTTATTGATATGGCAATTTTTTGAATCAACATATTTGCCCGGACCAATTAAAGTAACAAATGCTATTTCAGATTTATTTTTGAAAAATAATTTTTTAAATAATTTACTGACCAGTTTTTTCTTATCTATATCTGCATTGATTTTTTCAGTATTGATTTCATTTTTTATATCTTATTGTAGTATAATGCCTATTGGAAAACCATTTGCAGTTCTAATGACAAAATTTAGGTTTTCAGCTTTCTCTGGCTTTGTGTTTATATTCTGTTTAATATTCCCGTCCGGTTTTATATTTAAAGTATATTCTCTTGCTTTTGCTGTAATACCTTGGATTATCACAGGAGCAATTTCTGAATTTGATGACATTGATAAAAAACAATATATTCATTTACGAACATTAGGTATTCCTGAATGGAAAATAGCCAGAGAATTAATCATATATGGTAAAGCAGCAAAAATGGCTGAAATTGTAAGGCAAAATTATGCAATGATCTGGATGATGATAGCAACTGTTGAAGCTGTTTATATTTCTGAAGGTGGCATTGGTGCTTTATTAGAAATGCTTCGTAAATATCTTTCAAATCTTCCTCAAATGTTAGGAATACAATTAACTGTATTTGTTTTGGCAATTTTTATGGATAATATATTTAAAAGTGTAAATCATTCTATGTTTCCTTGGGCATTTAAAAACAATGAACATAAATAATATGTATAAAGTAATGAAAACACAAGTTTTGATTTTAGAAATAAAAAAAATAATTCAATTTGAAAATTTCAATATTGACCTAAATCTTTCGGATGAAGAATTAATTCAACAATTTCAAGATAAGGTTAATTGGGGATGGATTAGTCAATGTCAAAAGTTATCTGAACAATTTATTGAAAAATTTCAAGATAAGGTTAATTGGGGATGGATTAGTCAAAACCAAAATTTATCCGAACAATTTATTGAGAAATTTTATGATAAGGTTTGGTGGCATCAAATAAGTAGATGCCAAAAACTGTCTGAACAATTTATTGAAACATTTCAAGATAAGGTTAATTGGTATTACATTAGTAAATATCAAAAACTCTCAGAACAATTTATTGAAAAAATTCATGATAAGGTTAATTGGGAATATATTAGTCAATACCAAAAACTATCTGAATCCATTATTGATAAATTTCATGATAAGGTTGATTGGGGATGTATTAGTAAATACCAAAAACTTTCTGAATCCCTTATTGATAAATTTCAAGATAAGGTTGATTGGTTATGTATTAGTCAATTCCAAAAACTCTCTGAAGAATTTATTGAAAAATATCAAGATAAGGTTGATTGGTATTACATTAGTAAATATCAAAAACTCTCAGAACAATTTATTGAAAAAATTCATGATAAGGTTTATTGGCATTTGATTAGTGAATATCAAAAACTCTCCGAACAGTTTATTGAGAAATATAATTTAAAAATTTCAGACAAAAACATGCTTTACTATTCCAAGGATAAAAAGCTTGAAATTTTAAATTCTGGGGAAGGCAATCCTTA